>ENA-USUG01000053-USUG01000053.1-human-gut-metagenome-genome-assembly--contig:-NODE-53-length-129742-cov-21.334084_pt1 | contig 129742 bp, 125 predicted proteins | sample MGYA00250059_ERZ773394 | MGnify/ENA primary metagenome ERZ773394 (study PRJEB29103, sample SAMN06111957) | human gut metagenome | biome: human gut; feature: ankylosing spondylitis patient; material... | reverse complement strand
CGCCTTCGTGGACGAGAGCTGCGACGATGCGCAGACCAAGGCCGTGGGCCGCGCCATTGAGCAGCGTGACAATGTGAAAGAATGTGTCTTCATCAGCAAGGAAGAGGCGATGAAGTCCTTTGAGGCGCGTTACGAGGGGGACAACATGTTCCAGAACCTTGACCCCGAGATCTTGCGCGACCGCTACGCTGTCTATGTTGACGATCTAAGCATTTCCGGCAAGACTGCGCAGGATATCTTCGACAATGTCGAAGGCGTTGCCAATGTCCGCGTGGACGAAGACATCGCGGGCGGCTTTATCACGCTGCGAAATGTTGCGAGCGTAGTGTGCATCGCGCTCATTGCCATTTTGCTGCTCGTGTCGGTCTTCATCATCTCGAATACCATCAAGCTCACGACATTCGACCGCCGCGACGAGATCGCCATTATGAAGATGGTCGGCGCGACGAACGGCTTCATCCGCTGGCCGTTCGTGTACGAGGGCTTTATGATCGGCCTTCTCAGCGCGGTGCTGGGCTTTGGCTTGCAGTGGCTGCTGTATGAATCGGTCGCAAAGAGCCTTGCGATGTCCGACCGGCTGCAGCTTCTCACGATCGTCGACTTTACGTCGATCTGGCGGCCCGTGGCTGCGATTTTTGCCGCCGCCGGTATCCTGATCGGTGTGGGTGGCAGCCTGACGGCTATCCGCAAGTTCCTGCACGTGTGAGGGAGGCGGACGATGAGCAGAAAAAAGATCGCACGCATCCTCCTAGTGCTGGCCGTCTTCGCGTCGCTGACGCTGACGGAGCTGACACCGCTTTCTCTGGTGCAGGATGCCTCCGCCGTCACGCAGGCGGATATCGACAAGCTCAAGGACGAGCTCAGCGGGATGAACTCGGAAAAATCGCAGCTGGAAAAAGAGCTAAAATCCATCCAGAACGACAAGAGCGCGGCGCTTGCGCAGAAGGAGAACATCGACAAGCAGATCAACTTGCTTCAGTCGGAGATCAAGGGCGTTGAGTCGCTCATCAGCGAGTATGAGACGCTGATCACGCAGACCGAGCAGGAGATCCGCGAGAACGAAGAGGAAGAGGCACGCCAGTACGAAAAGTTCTGCGAGCGCGTGCGCTCGATGGAAGAGCGCGGCACGGTGTCCTACTGGTCGGTGCTGTTCGACTCGGCGAGCTTTTCCGACTTGCTGAGCGCCATGGACTTCATCAGCGAGATCATGGACAGCGACCAGAAGGTCATCGACGATCTGCGTGCCCTGCGCGAGCAGATCGAGCAGAAGAAGGCTTCGCTCGAGACCTCCCTTGCCGAGCAGCAGAGCGCCAAGGAGACGCTCGTTGCCAAAAAGAGCGAGCTGAACACCCAGCGCGCTGAGGCGGAGAAGGTGCTTGCCGAGCTCAAGGCGAACGAAGCGCAGTACAAGCAGGTCCTTTCGGAAAAGGACGCCGCGATGGAGCGCCAGCAGGCGGAGATCGTGCGCCTTTCCCGTGAGCTTGCCGAAAAGAACGGCAACACCACTGTGACCTATGGCGGCTACATCTGGCCGTGCTCGAGCAAGTATGTCACCTCGCCGCTCGGCGCGCGCTACACGGGCATCGCGGGCGCGTCGACGAATCACGCGGGCATTGACATCGGCCGCGTGGGCTACACGACGCAGGCCGTCGCCGCCAAGGCGGGCACGGTCATCATCTCGGCCTACAACAAGTACCGCGGCAACTATGTGGTCGTCAGCCACGGCAGCGGCAACACGACGACGTATCAGCATTTGTCATCCCGTTCGGTCAGCGTGGGCACGTATGTCGCGCAGGGTCAGGTCGTCGGCATCACCGGTACGACCGGCGTGAGCAGCGGCCCGCACCTGCACTTTGAGATCACCGAGAACGGACAGATCATCAATCCGCTCAAGTACCTCACGGACTATATCAAGGGTTGGTAAACCGCATAACGCACAAGCTCCCCGCCATATACTGGCGGGGAGCTTTTTTGCGGGGAGGGGTCATTTTGCAGGGATTGGTCTGCTATCGGGACACGGGGGAGAAAAACGGCGCGCGCACGCTCTGCGGCGTGCGCTTTGACGCGGCCTACGCATCGCGCGGCGAGGGAATGCTTACTGCACTTTCGGCCAAGCGCGCAGCAAAATACCTGCAAAAGCACCGTGTGAGTTATGCCGTGTTTCCCAAGGATTATCCATATGCGGAGGTATTTGCGCGCTGTGGTGTCCTGCCGCCGCCCGAAAAGCCGCTGCGCATGGCAAAGGCGGCGGAGATCATCCGCCGCGCGATGGCGCGGCTCGGCCTTGCGCCGGAGCGGGCACGTATCGCGCTGTGCGCACCCTCGCAGAGTGCGGCGCTCGAAGCGGCGGCGCGCGAGCTCTCTAAAGATGTGCGCTATCTTGCACTCTGCGCGCCGAATGGCGAGCGCCTTGCGCGCACGCTGCGCTGGGACTGCGGCGCGAGTGTCCATACATTGCAGACGGACGAGAGGATCGCAGCCGACCTGAGCGTCTGCTTCGACGATTTCCCGCTGCCCGACGGCCTTGTGCTGCCGCTGGGGAGCGGTGCGGTTTCTGTCGCCTATGGGACGGAAAACCTGGGCGATGCAGCGATGATCTGGAATGAAGATCAGCTCATCTGCGCACTCTACGCCTCGCTTGCGCGCCGCGCGGACGAAATTTGGGTAAAAGATGTGAAAATGCCGCCCGATGGGGGAGAAAACGCAAACTTACCTTGACAACACGGGGCAAAATCACTATAATTATTTCGCTAAAATGGTATTCGTGTGCGCGCCGCGCAATTTTGCGGGCGCGAAAGAAAGGAACGATCTCAATATGGCGAACATGAAAAAAGAGTACAAGATGAGCGCGGAGCGCAAGGAAGAGCTGCAAAAGGAGCTCACCTACCTTAAGACCGTGCGTGAAAAGGAAGTGGCGGACCTCATCAAAGAGGCGCGCGGCTTCGGCGACCTGAGCGAAAACAGCGAATATGATGAAGCGAAAAACGAGCAGGGCAAGCTGTACTCCCGTATCGCTGAGGTCGAGGAGATCCTGCTGCACACCGTCATCGTCGACGAAAACGACGCGGGCACGAACGGCATCAGCATCGGCTGCCGTGTGACCGTGCAGGATGTGAAGTCCGGCCGCGAGCTGCCCGAGTATAAGGTCGTCGGCTCGCAGGAGGCCGACCCCATGCACCGCGCCATCTCCGAGGATTCCCCCTTCGGCAAGGCGCTCATGGGCGCAAAAGAGGGCGATGAGGTCACCGTGGAGGCCCCTGTCGGTGCCATCGTCTACCGCATTGTCAAGATCGAACGTTAAGCTGTATTATATAGAGTTATATAGAGTAGGAGTAAAGAAATATCATGGCTGAAGAAAATATCCAGACCAACGCTCCCGAGCAGGACCTCAGCGAGATCCTGAAGGTCCGCCGCGAAAAGCTCGCAGCGCTGCGCGCCGAGGGCCGCGATCCCTTCAAGGAGACGCGCTTCGACGTGACGCACCATGCTCAGGACATCAAGGACAACTTTGACGCGCTTGAGGGCAGCGAGGTCCGCGTCGCGGGCCGCCTGATGAGCAAACGCGGCATGGGCAAGGTCAGCTTTTGCGATCTGCAGGACAAGTCCGGCCGCATCCAGCTCTACGCCCGCAAGGACGAGATGGATGAGGAGGAGTACAACCGCTTCAAAAAGTACGACATCGGCGATATCGTCGGCGTCGAGGGCGAGGTGTTCCGCACCCAGCGCGGCGAGATGAGCGTGCGCGCCAAGAAGATCACGCTGCTCAGTAAGTCTCTGCGTCCCCTGCCGGAGAAGTACCACGGCCTGACCGATAAGGAAGCGCGCTACCGTCAGCGCTATGTGGACCTGATCATCAACCCCGAGTCCAAGCGCAACTTCGAAATTCGTTCGAAGTTTGTCGCGTATCTGCGCCGCTACCTCGACTCCATCGGCTTTATGGAGGTCGAGACGCCGGTTTTGAGCCCCATCGCGGGCGGCGCGAATGCGCGCCCCTTCATCACGCACCACAATACCCTCGATATCGACATGTACATGCGCATCGCGACCGAGCTGCACTTAAAGCGCCTGATCGTCGGCGGCATGGAGCGCGTGTACGAGGTCGGCCGCATCTTCCGCAACGAGGGTATGGACACCAAGCATAACCCCGAGTTCACCACCTGCGAGCTCTATCAGGCCTACACGAACCTCGACGGCATGATGGACATCCTCGAGGCCATCCTCTCCGGCGCCGCGAAGGAGATCCTCGGCACCTATCAGATCCAGTGGCTCGGCAAGGACATTGACCTGACCCCGTCGTGGAAGCGCGTCACGATGGCTGACGCCGTCAAGGAAGTGACCGGCGCGGACTTTATGGCGATCGAGGGCGACGCCGAGGCCGCCGTCGCGCTCGCCAAGAGCGTCGGCGTCGACATGGACGGCGTGGACAAGACCTGGGGCAACGCCCTGTACGAGACCTTCGACCAGAAGGTCGAGGAGACCCTCGTCCAGCCGACGTTCATCACCATGTACCCCGTCGAAGTGAGCCCGCTTGCCAAGCGCAGCCCGTCTGACCCGTACCTCACCGAGCGCTACGAGATGTTCGTCTGCGGCTGCGAGATGGGCAACGCTTTCACTGAGCTCAACGACCCGATGGATCAGTACGAGCGCTTCAAGGCGCAGGTCGAAAAGCGCGCCAACGGCGATGACGAGGCCGAGATGATGGACGAGGATTACGTCATGGCCCTCGAATACGGTCTGCCCCCGACGGGCGGCTTGGGCTTCGGTATCGACCGCTGCGCGATGATGCTCTGCGGCACCGACTCCATCCGCGACGTCATCCTCTTCCCGACGATGAAGCCACTGGACATGCCCAAGAAGGCCGACAAGGCGGAAGCCGCTCCCGCCGAAGTGAAGAAGGAGGAGGTCATCGACTTCTCCAAGGTCGAGATCGAGCCGCTGTTCGCTGACCAGGTCGACTTTGACACCTTCTCCAAGTCTGACTTCCGCGCCGTCAAGATCAAGGCGTGCGAGGCGGTGAAGAAGTCCAAGAAGCTGCTGCAGTTTGTGCTCGACGACGGCACGGGCGAGGATCGCATCATCCTCTCCGGCATCCACGAGTATTATGAGCCCGAGGAGCTCGTCGGCAAGACCGCTATCGCCATCGTCAACCTGCCCCCGCGCAAGATGATGGGCATCGACTCCTGCGGCATGCTGATCTCTGCCGTGCATCACGAAAACGGCGAAGAAAAGTTGCATTTGCTGATGGTGGATCCCCACATTCCGGCCGGCGCAAAGCTGTATTGATTGCCCCAAAATTGTCGGTGCTTACGCCACAACTTACGCCAATTTACTCCGAGCTTACGCCAAAAATGCGTTTGAAATTTTGCGATTGCAGACAAGTTCCGATAGCATACGATAAGTTCATATGATTTAAGCCCGCTGATTTCAGTCAGCGGGCTTTTTCTATTTCTGCCCCTATTACATTCTCGTGATGTGATAGGGGCGTTTTTTGTCCCTGAAAGGCGGTCAGAAAAATCTTTTTGAAAAAATCCAAATTTGGTTCGTTCAAATCGAAAAAAATTTCCCAGTTGGTTAGTGAGGGCGAAAACCTCACGAACCTTGAAAATCGAATACACATTCAACAGGTACATTCCTGATCGGGGGCGAAAGCCCCAGCCGGATGAAGGTGCGCCACGAACTTCCTGCCCACAAGGGTTATCACGGAAAGCAAGGTTGGTAGCGATTCCGAACCATTCTGAAATATCCGCTTGCTACGGATAAGGCGATGAAACGATTCAGGGACAATGATACTTCCCTATGGGGCTGGCGGAGTACCCGGCAGAGGTGAGATTCCTATGAGTTCGGTCAGCAGCCGAACGCCTGTTGCTTTCCTTTTACGCATTTGGGGGATGAGATCGAGTTAAATGCGACCACCAAAGCACAGGACTCCACTTCCTGTGTTTTGGTGGATCAAGCGATCCAAATCTAATAAGAAGGAGGAAAAGCGAAATGTCAAACTGTAAAACCATTGCTATCTGCAATCAGAAAGGCGGCACAGGCAAAACGACCACAACGGTCAATTTGGGTGTCGGGCTTGCACGACTCGGCAAGAAGGTACTCCTTGTAGATGCCGACCCGCAGGGCGACCTTACGACTTGCCTCGGATGGCGAGATAATGACAGCCTTACGACGACCATTATCAAACGACTTATCTGCATATCGAGAGAGGTCAAGGGCATTGCCTTGAACAAGATCGATTTTATCTTCGGGTGTCAGTTTCTTTTTGAATGCGGCAATATTGGCATCGGCAAGTTCAAGAGCCGAGACTTCATAACCCTTACGAGCAAAGTAGAGGCTGTATTCACCTGCACCTGCGCCAATGTCGAGTATCTTGTCGCCATCTTTCAAATATTTTTCTGTGTAGTGAACGGTAGTCAAAAATTCAACTCGTGCGGCTTTGGAATGATTGAGCCTTGCATCCTCGTTGAATATATCGTAGGTTCTGTTTACACGTTCACTCTCATTTTCTATTTTTGCAAGTTGTTCAAGGTCCATTTTATTTATTCCTCACGCTTTTCTCATATAAATTGATTTGCCATGTAAGACAAATCGCTCATTTTATTGATAAATCGCTTACCCTCATCGTTTTGAAGCATGAAAGAAACGCCGCCTGCCATACCAAAAAGTTCAAACTGATTCAGCGTTTCCATATCCATTCCGAGGAACATCGTATTCCAAACGCTCAGCAAATCGCCATGTGATACTACAATGATACATTCATCATTACTTGCCATTATCTCGTCAAAAAGAGGTTTTAAGCGATTCCATTCGTCTCGTCTACTCTCAGCATCAGAAAACATCCTGTCATCAATGGTTTTCTCTTGAACCTCAATGTTCTCACGAAGCCACTGAACAGATTTGCCAACGCATTTACCTAAATTGCGCTCTCGAAGTTCCGTTCTAATGTTAGGTGTGATTCCCATATGCTTTGCGACAATTTCAGCGGTGTGCTTTGCTCGCAGAAGATCGGAAGCATACATAACAATTTTGTGACCGGATAACTGCTTCGCTAATTTCTGCCCTATTCTTTCAGCCTGTTCAATGCCTAATTCAGAAAGATCCCAATCTGTCCAAGAACCCACCATACCATTTGTGTGGTGAATTGATTGCGTGTGCTGAATAGTAATAATCTGTTTCATATTGTTATACCTCACTTTCTCTCAAAGTCCATTCTTAATTCGGTGTTTGGTATACCGAGCTTTAGTCCAAAGGCTTGTACTCAGTAACAGATTTGAGATACGCCTCTGGGTTGCCATTCAAAACGAGGTCGGCATACGCCAACGGGTCATTGTAGATAAGATAGTCAAGCTCTGACCGCTGATACATATTGTCGGCAGCTTCGTTTTCGACGGCGGTGCAGTTAATAGCAATCATACTGCCATCGTTAAACTTCAGCTCCACGCAACCGCTATCCATATTGAACGCACAAGACAATAACTTTTTCATCTGCCTTACCTCCATTCACGCTTATTGTGTACACACATTATAACACGAACCTGTTCGACAGATGCCGTAAAATAGTAATTCTTTAGAATTACTGTCTTACGAGCACACAGCTGATGCTGTGCCCTTTTTTATCAATGGCATTGCTGCAAAATATTACTGCAATCATGCGTATCATCGAAGGATATACAGCTGTTGACATGGTGGAATCTTATGTTATTCCGCTGATTTGTGGCAGTCTGCTTGTTGTGTTGCTCGGATGTATACGTCTGTTGGACTTGCGTGCAAATAAGTTGCCGACAGAATAGGGTTATGAATACATTTTCTTAAACCATCAGGCAGTAGTACGCGCTTGCAAACAGCAGCACATTCGCTGCTGCGGATAACCTCACCGTTACCGTCACCGGTAACGGCATCAATCAGACAGTCAAGACCAACTCCAGGGGCGAAATTCAGATCGACAACCTGATGCCCGGCGTTTACACCGTGACCGAGATGGATTACGACAAGTATGAGCCGCAGGACTCTCGCCGTGTGACGGTGGTTTCCGGTCAGGTTTCTACCGTAAACTTCAACAACAAGCTCAAGCGTGGAGATTTGCAGATCGTGAAGTCCTCGGAGGACAATCTCAACGAGGATGTGACCTTCCACCTTTACGGCACTTCACTCTCCGGCATTGCCGTGGACGAGTATGCCGTAACCGATGCAAACGGCGTGGCGACCTTTGAAGATGTCCTTACTATCGTGAGGCGCGAGTGACGGCAGCACGGCGGCAGACTGCTTGCGGGGGCGGCATTGCTGCGTTCGCTGCGTTCAGGTTTGCTTTTTTTAGTCCTCTGCTGTAATATAGATTTCTTCGGCTTTTTGTTGGGCGGAGATGAGGGCGTCTTTAACATCGCCGTAATTCTGTGCTTCCAGTTGAGTCAGTGCGTCGGTGATCGCGTTGAATAGCAGGTGATACATCTTTTCATAATCAGGCATTTTCATCCCTCCTTGGGATTATAATAACCTGAAACAGATTAAAATGCAAGTTAAGAAGTTGCTTGCTTTATAGTTTTCCTGGGGTGAAGATGATGTATCCGAGATTGAGAGACCTGCGGGAAGACAACGATATGACGCAAGCTGCACTTGCGAAGCTGCTGGGCATGTCGCAGACTGGCTATTCCAAATACGAGACTGGCGAAAACGACGTGCCAACACAAATTTTAATTAAGCTGGCCGACCTCTACGGAACCTCCGTCGACTACCTCCTCGGCCGCACCGACAAACGATAAAAACGACCGCTTACGCGGTCGTTTTTCTTGTAATGCGGCGAGCGCAGCGATGCCGCCCCGCATGCAGTCTGCCGCCAGTCTACCGTCACACGCGCCTCACGGAGTAAGGCGCGGTTGCTGGATGAACCGAATCGCAGGGGTTCATGGCGAAGCCATGTACACCGCACCCGATTGCGCAGCGCGTGCAGCTCTTCAAGCTGCAATCTGCCAATGTCGGGGTCAAGGGGCAGTGCCCTTGCGTTCTCTTGGGGGATCAAAAGGGGGTCATTCTCTCTCGTGAGAGAATGGCCCCCTTTTTCCGCGCCCCTGCACGGTGCAGGGATAGAAGCGCGCTATCGCGCTGCCTTTTATGCTGTTCAGCAGAACTGCACTGGCTCAGTGGCCGCCTTGAGCCACTCCAGCTCATCCCCACTCATATACGGCGAGATCGCCGCAAAGACCTTAGCGTGATAAGCATTCAAAAGCTCCACATCGCGCGACGAGAGCAGCGACAGATCGATCGCATCGCGGTCATACGGCACGAGCGTCAGCGGTTCGAGCGCAAGGAAGCGGCCGTACTCGTTGACCTCAGCCCCGCGTACAACGACGAGGTTCTCAATGCGCACGCCGAACTTGCCGGCAAGGTAAATGCCCGGCTCGTTCGAGAAGATCATGCCCTCTTCAATGACGCAGTGGCGCTTCTGGCGCTTCACGTCCCAGTGTACGCGCTCAGGGCCCTCATGCACGCCGAGGACGAAGCCCACGCCGTGGCCCGTGCCGTGGTTGAAGTCGAGGCCCGCTTCCCACAGCGGCGTGCGGGCCAGCATGTCAAGGTTTTCGCCCATGCAGCCGTGCAGGAACTTGGCCGCGCCCAGCTGTATGTGCCCGCGCAGGACAAGCGTGTAGATGCGCTTTTCCTCGTCCGCGAGCGGCCCCAGCGCGATGGTGCGGGTGATGTCGGTCGTGCCCTCCAAATACTGCGCGCCCGTGTCGGCGAGGCAGAGGCCGCGCGGCTCCATGGGAATGTCGGTCTCCTCGGTCGGCTCGTAGTGGACGATCGCGCCGTGCGCGCCGTAGGCGAGGATGGGATCGAAGCTCTGCTCAAGATAGTGCTCACCCTCGGCGCGAAGAGATTCGAGCTTTTTCGACGCGCTGAGCTCGGTGATCGGCTCTTTGCCGATCGTGTGCTTGAGCCAGTAGATGAAGCGCGTGACGGCCACGCCGTCCTTGATGTGGGCGAGGCGCTCGTTCTCCTGCTCGGCGGGCGTTTTCATCGCCTTCATCAGCTGAATGGGACTCGTGCGGTCGAGCACTTCGGCACTCTCAGGCACGCTTTGCAGAATGCGGTAGTTGGCGCGCTCACCGTCGAGCAGGACGCGGGTGCCCGTGGGCAGCGCCGCGACGAGGCGGTAGATGTCGTCATAGGGGGCGAGCGTTACGCCGTCAGATTTCAAATGTGCTTCGATCTCTGCACTCACGGCCTCTCTCTGCACGCAGAGCGTGGCCTTGTCCTGCTCAAGCAGCAGATACGAGAGGAACACAGGTGTGAAGAGCACGTCGTTGCCGCGCAGATTCAGCAGCCACGCGACCTCGTCGAGAGAGGGGATGACGAACACGCTTGCGCCCATCTCCTTCATCTTGCCGCGCACCATTGCGAGCTTTTCCCTGCGCGTCAGGCCTGCATACTTTACGTCCAGCTCCCACACCGGCTCGCACGAGAGTGCGGGGCGGTCCGCCCACACAAGGTCGACAAGGTCCTCGTCGCCCGCAAAGCGGATGTGCTTCTCGCGCGTCTTTTCGCCGATCGAACGAGCGAAGTCGTTGCTGATCGTGCGCGAGTCGAAGCCGATCCAGCCGTTTTCAGGAACGTGGTCGCGCAGGAACGCGGGGATCTCAGGCACGCCGGGCTGGCCCATGCGCATGAGCTCAATACCGCTGCCTTCTAACTGCTGCGAGGCCTGCAGAAAGTAGCGGCCATCCGTCCACAGCGCGGCGGCGTCCGGCAGCACGACGAGCGTACCGGCAGAGCCGGTGAAGCCGGAGAGAAATTCGCGCGCCTTGAAGTGCGCGCCGGCATATTCGGATGCGTGAAAGTCGTCGGTCACGACGACGTAGGCATTGATATGGCGCTTGGCCATCTCCGCGCGCAAAAGTGCGAGCTTTTCGACAGGATTCATCACAAAATCACTCCAATTCTTTGTTACGATAACGACTGCCTTATTCGGCAAAGCTCTCCGTCAGCGTGACGAGCACGTTCGTCATGGCCTCGAGGCTGTCCGCGGGGATCCACTCGCGCACACCGTGGTAGTTGTAGCCGCCGGTGGAGAGGTTGGGGCAGGGAAGACCATCCCAGGACAGGCGCGCGCCGTCCGTGCCGCCGCGGATGGGCACGCACTGCGGCTCGACGCCGTTGGCGCGGAAGGCGTTTTCCGCGCGCTCGATGAGGTGGAAGTGGGGGAGGATCTTCTCCTTCATGTTGTAGTAGCTGTCATTGATCTGGGCCTCGGCCGTGCCGCCGCCGTAAATTTCGTTGATGCGCGCGGCGCAGTCGGCGAAGAGCGCCTTTTTCTCCTCAAAGCGCTCGCGGTCGTGGTCGCGGATGATATAGCGGAGCGTCGCCTCGGTCACGCTGCCGCTCATCTCGGTCAGGTGGAAAAAGCCCTCGTAGCCGTCGGTCTTCTCCGGCACTTCGTCCTCAGGCAGCATCGCGTGGAAGGTCATCGCTGCGGTCGCGGCGTTGATCATGACATTTTTGGCGCTGCCGGGGTGGACGCCGACGCCGTGCACCGTCAGAATGGCGGAGGCGGCGTTGAAGTTTTCAAATTCGATCTCACCGAGCGGGCCGCCGTCCACGGTGTAGCCGTAGTCACAGCCGAGTTCCTGCACGTCGAGCCCGTCCACGCCGTTGCCGATCTCCTCGTCGGTCGTGAAGATGACGCGCACCTCGCCGTGCTTGACGTTTTTCTCGATCATCGTTTCGACCGCGGCCATGATCTCGGCGACGCCGGCCTTGTCGTCTGCGCCGAGCAGCGTCGTGCCGTCGGTGACGATGAGCTCTTCGCCCACATGGCTTTCAAGGCCGGGGCAGAGCGCCTCGGTGAGGGAGACCGTGTCGTTGAGCTTCAGCTCGCCGCCCTCGTAGCGCACGAGGCGGGGCTTGACGTTTTCGCCCGAAGCGTCGGGAGCGGTGTCCATGTGCGCGATGAGCGCGATGACGGGCGCGTCCACGCCCTCGCTCGCGGGGAGCGTTGCGAGCACGTTGCCGCAGTCGTCCGTGTGGACGTCCTCGAGCTTCAGCGCTTCAAGCTCCTGCATCAGCACGCGGCCAAGGTCCTTCTGCCGCTCCGTGGAGGGCGAGGTGCCGGTGAATTCGTCCGAGGTGGTGTAATAGGTCACATAGCGCAGAAAACGCGATTTAGCAGATTCCATTTTGGGGTACCTCCTTGCAGTCATGCTGCGTGATATTTCACGCTCAGTGTACCACAAAAGGGGGCGAACTGTAAAGCGGCGGAGCACCGATCCGCGCAAAAGTGAAACGGTGCAAAAGATTCTTTTGCTTGACAAAGGGCGGCAGTTGATAATATAGTGTGATACATATTAAATAAGAAACTGGGAGGGAAGAGGAAAAATGAACGTGGAAACCATCACGAGCCGGCAGAATCCGCTGATGACGCACCTGCGCAAGCTCGCTTCCTCCCGGTCTTACCGCAAAAAGAGCGGCGAATATCTCTGCGACGGGACGAAGCTCTTGGACGAAGCGCTCAAGTGGGGCGCGCCGGTCCAGACGGCGGTGTTTTCCGACGGCGTGGACATTCCAGCGCTTCCCGATACCGTGCGCGCCGTGCGCGTGAGCGGAGATCTGATGCGCTCGGTGAGCCCGATGGAGACGCCGCAGGGCGCACTGTTTACGGTCGCGCTTCCCGAGACGAAGCTGCCCGAAACGCTTGCGGGTAAGCACTATCTCGTGCTGGACGGCGTGCAGGACCCCGGGAACGTGGGGACCATCCTGCGCACGGCGGACGCGTTTGAGTGCGACGGCGTGTTCTTAGTCAACGCCTGCGCCGACCTCTTCAATCCCAAGACGGCGCGCGCCACGATGGGCGCGATCTTCCGCCGCGAGGCGTACAGCGTCACGCCGGAGGAGCTTTTCGCGCTGCTCAGTAAGAGCAACATCCCGCTCTACGGCACGGCGCTGCGCGAGGACACCGTGCCGCTGTCTGACGCGAACCTGTCCAAAGCCGCTGTCGCCATCGGCAGCGAGGGGCACGGACTGTCGCAGCAAATGCTGGATGAGTGCGCCAAAACGCTCAAAATTCCCATGAGCCCGCGCTGCGAGTCGCTCAACGCGGCCATCGCGGCGACGGTCGTTTTGTGGGAGATGTATCGCTGAAACGAACAAGGAGGTGCTCTTCATGGCGGGCCTTAAATACTGGGTGTGGCTCTCGGAGGTCAAGGGACTGACAAACCGTTCAAAACTCCTGCTGCTCGATTATTTCGGCACGCCGGAGAACGTCTACTATGCCGACGAGGACGAGTACCGCCTCGTCGAGGGCATCGAGCCGCGGCAGATCGCACTGCTCGCGGAAAAATCGTTGGAAAACGCCGACTGTATCCTCGGCGCGTGTTCGCGGCTGGGGCTGCGGCTTCTCACGATGCAGGACGCGGACTATCCGATGCGCCTGCGCAATATCTTTGAGCCGCCGTGCCTGCTTTATGTCAAAGGCCAGCTCCCCGTTATCGACGAGGAGGTCGCTGTCGCCATGGTCGGCACGCGCAAGGCCTCGCCCTACGGCATCGAAGCGGCGGAGAAGATCGCCTACGGCCTGTGCAAGCAGGGCGCGGTCGTGATCTCCGGCGCGGCGGCGGGCGTGGACAGCGCATCTCACCGCGGCGCGCTGCGCGCGGGCGGAAAGACCATCGCCGTGCTCGGCAACGGGCTCGACGTCGTCTATCCGGCGGAGAATGTGTGGCTGTACCGCGATATCGCGGCCTCGGGCGCGCTCATCAGCGAGTATCCGCCCGGGACGGCGGCCGAGGCGTGGCATTTTCCCGTGCGAAACCGCATCATCAGCGGCTTGAGTCTCGCGACCATCGTGGTCGAAGCGCCGGAAAAGAGCGGCGCGCTCATCACGGCGAATACCGCGCTTGAGCAGGGACGCGATGTTTTCGCCGTTCCCGGTCCGATCGACGCGCCATTAAGCCGCGGCTGCAACCGTTTGATCGCGGACGGCGCGGCGGGCCTCATCACCGACAGCTGGGATGTGCTGCGCGAGTACGAGGCCATCTATCCGCATAAAATACTCGGCGAGCGCGTGGAGCTTCCGCGCACGCTCGGCTATCAGGCGCGCGAGGAGCTTTCTCGCGCCAAGCAGGCCGCGGCGGAGGAAGTGCCGTCGCTGCCGACACTGAATTTGAAAACCAACGACGCGGGGCTGACCGACGACCAGATCGCCATTCTGCGCACGCTCAAAGACGGCGCGCTGCAGGTGGATGACCTGATCGAAAAGACGCAGATCCCCACGCGCCGTGTTCTTTCCGCGCTCACGATGATGGAGCTTGAAGGCTACGTCGAGCAGGGCAGCGGCAAGCATTTTTCTTTGACCGTCACACTACTGGAGGAATAATATTCATGGCAAAAAAGCATCTGGTGATCGTCGAGTCTCCGGCCAAGGCGAAAACCATTGGAAAATATCTCGGCAAAGACTACGAGGTCAAGGCCAGCATGGGCCATTTGCGCGACCTGCCCAAGAGCAAGCTGGGCGTCGATATCGAGCACGACTTCGAGCCTGTCTATCAGCCCATCCGCGGAAAAGAGGAGCTCATCAGCGAGCTCAAAAAGGCCACCAAGAACAGCGACACCGTGTATCTTGCAACGGACCCGGACCGCGAGGGCGAAGCCATCTCGTGGCACTTAAAAGCGCTTTTGAATCTGGACGATGAAAAGGCCAAGCGCGTGACTTTCAACGAGATCACGAAAAAGGTCGTCTCCCAGAGCATCAAGGAGCCGCGCGCCATCGACCAGGATTTGGTCGACGCGCAGCAGGCGCGCCGCGTGCTCGACCGCATCGTGGGCTATCAGCTGAGCCCGCTTCTGTGGAAGAAGGTCCGCCGCGGCCTCTCCGCGGGCCGCGTGCAGTCCGTCGCCGTGCGCATGGTCGACGACCGCGAAAAGGAGATCCAGGCCTTCGAGGCGCAGGAATACTGGACGCTTGACGCCGACCTCACCGACGAGGCGACGCACAAGACCTTTGAGGCGCACTACTACGGAAAGGACGGTAAAAAGGTCGAGCCGACCTCCGGCGAGCAAGTGGACGGCATCATTGCCGACATCGGCGACAAGCCCTTTACCGTGACGAATATCAAGCGCACGGACAAGCAGCGCTCCCCGTCTCTGCCGTTCACCACTTCCACCTTACAGCAGGAGGCCTCGCGCAAGCTCAACATGACGCCGCGCCGCACCATGGCCATCGCCCAGCAGCTCTATGAGGGCGTGGACATCACGGGCGAGGGCACGGTGGGACTTATCACCTACATGCGTACCGACTCGCTGCGCATCTCCGAAGAGGCCATCGCTGCGGCGAAGACGTTTATCCTGGGCCGCTACGGGCAGAGCTACTATCCCAAGACCGCCCGCCACTACAAGGCCAAGGCCGGCGCGCAGGACGCGCACGAGGCCATCCGCCCCTCGAACGTCAACCTGACGCCCGAGCAGATCAAGGGCGATCTGACGGGCGAGCAGTACCGCCTGTACCGCCTGATCTGGAGCCGCTTTTTGGCCTCCCAGATGGCGAACGCTGTGTACGACAGTGTGAGCGCGCAGATCATGGCGGGCGGACACGAGTTCCACGCGAGTGCCAGCAACCTGAAATTCTCCGGCTACACCGCCGTTTACGAGGAGTCCCGCGATGACGACAGCAAGGAGGAAAAGGAGGGCACGCTGCCGCCGCTCGTCGAGGGGCAGGGCTTGACGCTCGAGGCCTATACGCCGCTCCAGCACTTCACTCAGCCGCCCGCGCGCTACACGGACGCGACGCTCATCCGCGCGATGGAGCAGAACGGCATCGGCCGCCCGTCGACCTACGCGCCGACGGTCTCGACGATCTTAGACCGCGAATACGTCATCAAGGACGGAAAATACCTGCGTCCTACGCCGCTCGGCGAGGTGGTGACGGGCCTGATGGAAGAGCGCTTCCCCGACATTGTGGACATGAAGTTCACCGCCCGCATGGAGGAAAAGCTCGATACCGTCGAAGAGGGCAAGACCGCGTGGAAGGACGTCATCCGCGACTTCTACGGCGGCTTTGAGCGCGACCTTGAGAACGCCGAGAAGGCGCTTGAGGGCGTGAGACTCAAGGTCCCCGATGAGGTCAGCGAGGAGAAGTGCGACGTCTGCGGCCGCAACATGGTCATCAAGAGCGGGCGTTTTGGCCGCTTCCTGGCCTGCCCGGGCTACCCTGAGTGCACGTTCACCAAGCCCCTTGTCATCGAAATGCCGGGCCGCTGCCCCAAGTGCGGCGGGCGCATGATGAAGCGCACCGGCGTGAGCAAGAAGACGAACAAGCAGTACACGTACTACGCCTGCGAATTCTCCACCAGCAGCGATCCCGAGAAGAAGTGCGACTTCATGACTTGGGATGTGCCGACGAAGGACGACTGCCCCGAGTGCGGCCAGACGATGTTCAAAAAGGCGGGCAAGGGCTTTAAGCGCCCGTACTGCATCAACCCCGCGTGTTCGCGCTTTGTGCCGGAAGACCAGCGCGGCTATGTGAAAAAGAAGACCACCGAGACCGCGGAAGAGGGCGCGGAGAGCGCCGAAGCCGCCGATGCGGCGGAGACCGCGGAAAAGAAGACCGCCGCCAGGAAGACGACGGCTAAGAAGAGCACCACCGCAAAGAAAACGAGCACAAAAGCGGCGAGCACCAAGAAGACCGCGACGAAGGCCACCGCAGCGAAGAAAACGACAAAGAAGGCCGCAGCCGAGGATGGTGCAGAAAAGCCCACAAAAAAGACGGCGGCAAAGAAGACCGCGACCACGAAAAAGGCGGCCGCTAAGAAGACGACCGCCAAGTCCGCGGCCAAAAAGACCGCGGAGAAAGAAGAGAACTGATGCAAGTAACTGTGATCGGCGCCGGCCTTGCCGGCTGCGAGGCTGCCTGGCAGCTCGCGCAGCGCGGCATCGCCGTGACGCTGCATGAAATGAAACCCGAAAAGACCACCCCCGCGCACCACACGGCGGATTTTGCCGAGCTTTGCTGCTCGAATTCGCTGCGCTCGGACCAGATCGAAAACGCGGTCGGCCTTCTCAAAGAGGAGCTGCGCCGCCTCGATTCGCTGATCCTTGCCTGCGCGGACGCGACGCGCGTGGAGGCGGGCGGCGCGCTGGCGGTCGACCGCTACGGCTTTTCAAAGCTCGTGACAGAGAAGATCCGTTCGCATCCCAATATCACGGTTGTCCCCGGCGAGGTGACGGCCATCCCCGAGGGGAACGTCATCATCGCCTCGGGCCCCTTGACGAGCGACGCGCTCGCCGCCGCCATCGCCGAAAAGATCGGCGACGGGCACACGCTGAACTTTTTCGATGCCGCCGCGCCGCTCGTGACGTTTGAGAGCGTCGACATGGATTCGGCGTTTTTTGCCTCGCGCTACGACAAGGGGACGGCGGACTACATCAACTGCCCGATGACGGAGGAGGAGTACGATGCCTTCTGGCAGGCGCTCACGACCGCCGAGGAAGCGAGCGTACACGGCTTTGAGGATAAAAACGTCTTCGAGGGCTGCATGCCCGTCGAGGTCATGGCGCGCCGCGGACACGATACGCTCTGCTACGGCCCCCTCAAGCCGCGCGGTCTGCGAGACCCGAAGACGGGGAAAGAGCCCTATGCCGTCGTCCAGCTGCGGCGCGACAACGCGCAGGGCAGCGTCTATAACCTTGTCGGCTTCCAGACGCATCTGCGCTTTCCCGAGCAGAAGCGCGTGTTTTCGATGATCCCCGCGCTGCATGATGCGGAGTTTGTGCGCTACGGCGTGATGCACCGCAACACCTATCTCCGCTCGCCGGGGATGCTGGACCGCTACTATCGCCTGATCGCGGATGACCGCATCGCCTTTGCCGGGCAGATGACCGGCGTGGAGGGCTATATCGAGTCCGCGGCTTCGGGCTTTCTGGCGGGCATCGAGATGGCAAGAAGACTCGAAGGCAAACCGCCCGTCGATTTCCCACGCGAGACGGCCATCGGGGCGCTGGGGCTTTACATCAGCGATACGACGGTCTCGGATTTTCAGCCGATGAACGTGAACTTCGGTATCATGCCGCCGCTGGGCTACCGCATCAAGGGCGGCAAGCGCGTGAAAAATGCGCAGCTTGCCGCGCGCTCGCTTGAAAAGATCGGCGCGATGCGCGAGGACGTGCTGCGTGACAGGAAAGGAGAGTGACCCCATGAAGATCATCGTCGACGCCATGGGCGGCGATTTTGCCCCGCTCGCGCCCGTCAAGGGCGCGCTGATGGCGCAGGAGAAGTACGGCGTGGACATCGTCCTGACCGGAAAAACGGAAGAGATCTTGAAGGCCCTGCAGCAGTGCGGCTGCAAGGAGCTCCCCAAGGGCATGGAGATCGCCAACGCGACCGAGGTGGTCGAGATCTGCGACGATCCGGCGACGGCCTTTAAGCACAAGAAGAATTCGTCCCTCACCGTGGGGCTCAATATGCTGCACGCGGGCGACGCGGACGGCTTTGTCAGCGCGGGCAGCACGGGCGCGCTCCTTGCGGGCGCGACGCTTCTCGTCAAGCGCGTCCGCGGCCTGCGCCGCGCGGCGCTCGCGCCGACCATCCCAACGGCCAAGGGCAAGGCGGTACTCATCGACTGCGGCGCGAGCGCCGAGTGCACGGTCGAATACCTGCTGCAATTCGCGTACTTGGGCAGCTACTACGCGCAGAAAGTGCTCGGCGTCGAAAATCCGCGCATCGGTCTTTTGAACATCGGCGCGGAGGAGAGCAAGGGCGACACGCTGCGCCGCGAAACGTATCAGAAGCTCAAGGAAGCGGGCGAGGCGGGGCATCTCAACTTCACCGGCAACATTGAGGCCAGGGAAGCGATGCTCGGTGAGTGCGACGTCATCGTCGCCGACGGCTACAGCGGCAACATCATGCTCAAGAGCATCGAGGGCACGGGCAAGCTTCTTTCCATCAAATTGAAGGAAATGCTCCTGCACAGCACCGGCACGAAGCTGGCGGCGCTGCTGCTCAAGGGACAGCTCGGCAATTTCAAGAAAATGCTCGACGCGAACGAGGTCGGCGGTACGGCGCTGCTCGGCATCTCGAAGCCGGTTGTCAAGGCGCACGGCAGCGCAAGTGAGGTCGGCATCTGCAATGCGGTCCGTCAGGCGATGGAGGTTGCGCGCAGCGGTATCATCGACGACATCGCGCAAAATATCGACAAGATGCGTATTGAACAGAAGGCAGAATAACGCGAATGCCAAAAAGCGGCAAAATGGGTATTGACAGTACAGTGCCTTTGCCGTATCATTTGGAAGAACCAAAACCGTGAGAGGAAGTATAAGACTTATGAGCCCCGAAGAAATTTTCAAAACGATGCAGAAGCTGATCGTCGAGCAGTTCGCGCTCGACCCCGATGAGGTCACGATGGACAGCTCTTTTGAGGAAGATCTTGGCGCCGACTCCGTGGATCTTGTCGAACTGGTGATGGCCATGGAGGAAGAGTTTGAGCTCGATGAGATCCCCGAGGAGGAGCTCACCTCGCTCAAGACGGTGGGCGACTGCGTGCGCTACCTGAGCACGAAGCTCGGTTAAGAAGAAAAAAGCCGCCCCGCTTTGCGCGGGGCGTCCTTTTATCAGGAGGAAACACCATGCAGGCCTTGGAAGAAAAGCTGCAATATCATTTCAAAAATCCGGCGCTGCTCGAAGAGGCGCTGCGCCACAGCTCGTATGCCAACGAGCACCGCGGCGCAAACTTTTTCAGCAACGAGCGCCTGGAATTCCTGGGTGACAGCGTGCTCGGCTTTGTGACGGCGGAGTATCTGTTTGCCAAGCATCCTACCGCGCCGGAGGGGGAGCTGACGCGCATCCGCGCGCTGCTCGTGTGCGAGGACAGCCTGCACGAGGTCGCGCAGCGCCTGGAGCTTGGAAAATACTTAAAGCTCGGCAACGGCGAGGAGAGCTGCGGCGGCCGCACGCGTCCGTCTATCCTGGCCGACGCGACCGAGGCGGTGTTTGCCGCGGTGTACCTTGACGGCGGCATCAGCGCGGCCAGCGCGCTCATCCACCGCGTGCTGCTCGACACCGAACGCGAGGAGGTCGCCGAGGAAAAGCGCCGCGACTATAAGACCATTTTACAGGAATTCGTGCAGCGCACGCCGAACCAGACGCTTTCCTACCGCCTGTTTGGTGAGAGCGGCCCCGACCATGACAAGACGTTCTATTTTGAAGTCCTGCTCAACGGCAGCGCTGTGGGCAAGGGCGCGGGCCGCAGCAAGAAAGAAGCCGAGCAGATGGCCGCGAAGGACGCGCTCGAAAAGCTGACGGATCAGCGTTGAAAAGATGATCACCGACTGCTTTGACGATAAGACTGAACCCGTCATCAGCCTGCGGGACTTTTACGGCGAGCAGAAGCACCTTATCGAAACGTGCCTGATTCTGTTTTCGCAGAAGATCTATCAGCATTTGCTGGAAGCCTTTCCCTGCGAAAAGATCGGCCTCATCGGCGCGTGTAACGGGAACATTCCCATTTACCGTATGAACTACAAGGGAACGGACGTCGCGTTTTACCTCTCAGGCATCGGCTCGGCGATTGCCGCATCGGAGTGCTATGAGGCGAGCTGGATCGTCGGTGCGTCGAAGTTCGTGATGTTCGGTTCCTGCGGGAGCTTGAATCGGGAGGCGACGAAGGGCAAATTCATCGTCCCGACGGAGAGCTGCCGCGGCGAGGGCTGCTCGTACTATTTCGCTGCGCCGTCCGACTACATCACGGTCGAGAATGCGCAGAAGCTCTCGGCCATCTTTACCGAGCTGGGCGTCCCGCACGTGACGGGGCGGGTTTGGACGACGGACGCCATGATCCGCGAGACCGCGGGCCTCGTCGCGCAGCGAAGAAGCGAGGGCTGTATCGCCGTGGAGATGGAGCTCGCCGGTGTGCAGGCGGTGTGCAGTTTTTACGGCTTATCGCTCTATAACTTCCTCGAGGCGGGGGACGTGCTGGAGGAGAGTGGCTACGATGTCGCCAATCTTCGCGGCGCGAACCACGACCTCGGCAAGCTCTATATCGCGCTGGAAGCAGCGCTGCGCATCTGAATAGAATCGAAAACGCCATGACGAAAGTCACGGCGTTTCTTTTTTGCTGTTTTTCTTCTTTTCAAAGAGGATCGACAGACCCGCGTAGAGCAGGAACAGCCCGAACGGCTTGCGGAAGACGCTGCTGTCGACCATTGTCGTCAAAAACGCGGCGGCGATCGCACAGAGCGTGCCGGTCGGGATGGCCGCGCGCAGGACGGCTTTGTCGAGATATCCGTTTTTGCGATGCGCAAAGAGCGAGATGCCCGCGGTTGGCAGAAAATAGAGCAGGTTGATGGCCTGCGCTGTGCGCTGCTCCACGCCGAAAAAGAGCGTCATGCATAAAAGAAGCAGTGTCCCGCCGCCGACGCCCCAGGACGAGAGGATGCCCGTCAAAAGCCCGCAGAGCGCGGGAAAGAGCCAATCCGTCACAGAAGGTACCTCACCGCGCCATAGAGCAGAAACAGCGCGAAAATGCGCTTGAGCCATGTGTTCGGCACGTTCTTGAAGAGCCTGCCGCCGATCCATCCGCCTGCAAGCCCGCCGACAAGGTAGGGGAGCGCCTCTCCGAGCGGCAGCACGCCGCGGAACGCATACACGAGCACCGACACAAGGCAGAACGGGAAGATGACAGCCACGCAGGTCGCAAGCGCCGTCTTGTCGGAGAGTTTTGCCCACGAGCGCAGCAAAAAGACGAGCGGAATGCCGCCGCCTCCGCCGAATAAGCCGTTCACCGTGCCTGCGAGCGCGCCGCAGACGCGGTATTTGCTCTTTTCCGTCATGCCGTCACCGCCTTTTTCGATGCTATGTAGCGGCCGCCTGAGGGGCGGCTGCAAAAATTACTGCTTCTTGAAGCTCTGGCAGTCGGTGCACTGGTCCATGGTGGGGTTGGCCTCGTGCGTGCCGACCTGGATGGCGTTCAGACCGCAGTACTGGGCGTCCTTGCAGTGGTTGGCGCAGTTGGTCACGGCGCAGCGAATAGAGGTGTTGGGCGTGCAGGAGCAGCCGTTATTGGTATGATCGGTCATAGATTTGTCCTCCCAAAAAATTGTTTTGGCATTTGCCGCGCTTAGTTTGCGCGCATTTTTGCCCGCTATGCAAAAGGAAGAACATTCCAATAAAAAACGTCCGGCTGATATTCAGCCGGACGTTTTTTCACTTGTCATTTTAGAAGCTCGTCGATCGCGCGGTAAAGCTCGGAGAGCGTCTCCTCGTCATTTTGCTGGATGGCGGCGGTGACGCAGGTATCCATGTGGTTACGTAAGATCTGACGGCTGGTCGAGCGGATAGCGGACTCCACCGCGGCGAGCTGGATCAGCACCTCGGAGCAGTCGCGGTCATCCTCCACCATCTTTTTGATGGATTCGAGATGCCCGATGGCACGCGCAAGGCGGTTGCTGATCTTTTTCGTCTGCTCGGGGTCATGGACATGCCCGTGCACATGGGGGTGCTCGTGGCCGTGCTCATGGACGTGTTCGTGCTCGCTCATGGCATTCTCCTTTAGAATTTCAGCGCGCAGACGCTTGCCTCCACGGTGCGGATGTACGCGCGGTCGATGATCTGCTGGGCGACGGCCTCGAGATATGGCGTGAGGGGCATGTCGTTGTCCATCTCGGGGACCTTGGTGCGGAGCAGATCGTAGATGGCCTGCGTGCCCTTGGCGCAGCGCTTATCCTCATAGCAGTCGAGTGCCTGACCGTCGCAGATGAGCTCGGCGGCCAGGATATACTTGGCGAGGTGCATCGAGTCGTAGGCCTTCTTGGCGGCGTTGTAGCCCATGTTGACGTAGTCCTCCTGGTTGGCGCAGGTGGTCAGATTGTCGACCACGGCGGGGTGCGCGAGGATACGCAGCTCGCCCTGAAGGCCTGCGGAGGCGTACTGGATCATCATGAGGCCATTGTTGAAGTCGGCGTTCTTGTTGAGAAACGCCGGCAGCTCGCTCACCAAGCTGTTGAGCAGGCGGTCGATGCGGCTGTTGCTCATTTTGCACAGATCCGTGATCGCGATGCACAGGTTGTCAGATGCCATGCCGGCATACGTGCCGTCGGCATTGCAGCCCATCAGCGCGACCGCGCCGCCGTCCTCTTCATCGAAGATGAGCGGGTTGTCGACGGACGAGTTGAGCTCGATAGCGAGAGTCGCCTGCGCGTCCTTGACGGCCTTTTTGACCGGGCCGTGGAGCTGCGGCATGCAGCGGATGGACAGCGCGTCCTGCACGCGGTGGCCGCGATAACGTTCGAGCATGGGGCTGTCCTTCAAAATGGCACGGATGTTGGCCGCGGTGTTGATCTGGTCGGGGTGCGGGCGCACGGCCATCAGGCGCTCGTCCATGGCCATCAGCGTGCCCTTGAGCACCTCGAGCGTGAAAGAGCCCGCAATATCTGCCGTCAAGCTGAGCGTCTGTGCATCGTAGATCGCAAGCGACGCGAACGCGGTGACGGACGTGGTGCCGGAGAGCAGGATAAGGCCTTCTTTGGAAGAAAGCACGACGGGCTTGAGTCCCGCGCGCTTGAGCGCCTCTGCGCCGTCAAGCGTTTCGCCCTGATAGGTGGCCTTGCCCTCGCCGATCGTCACCATGCCGATGTGGCCCTCGAGCGTCAGATAGCCGACAGAGCCGTGGCTGGGGACGACGGGGCTGATGCCCGCGTTGAGCATGTCGCGGATCAGCGCGAGCGTTTCAAGACGGATGCCCGTATGGCCGGAGCCGAAGTGGCAGAGCATGACAAACATCATTGCGCGCGTGCACTCCTCGGCGATGGGCTCGCCGACGGCGCAGGTATGGGCATAGATGTTGTTGCGCTGGATCGTTTCGCGGTCCTTTTCGGGGATGAACTTCTTCCAGTTGTCGCCAAGGCCCGTGGTCAGGCCATAGATGGCCTTGCCTTCGTGGCTGAAGCGGTCGACATGGGCGCGGCAGTGGTTGACGCGCTCTTCATATTCTTTGGAAAATGCAACCTTTGCGCCAAAGCGCGCGACGCTGACAAGGTCGTTGATGGTGGCGGTGCCGCCAAGCGTGACAGTGTTCATGTTAAATCGTACCTCTTAAAATGTGGGGCTCGCTCTCTTACAGGGAGCTGTCGGTCTTGTAGCCGTCGGCCTCGATGGCGATGTAGCGCACCTTTTTGCCCATCTCCATCTCACCGTAGAACGCGACGTAGTACGGGCGGTAGAAGGGGCGGTAGGACGCGACCTCCATCGAGGTGATGATGTGGCCCGAGTGGCGGCGCATGATGCGCATGGCGACGCGCTTGGCCTGGGTGATGATCTTTTCTTTGTCGAAGGTGGAATCCTGGCACATGTCAGGATCGAGGTCGGCTTCGTAAAGCGGGAGCGGCTGCTCGTGGTAGCTCGCGGTGCAGCGCGTGCCCTCGACGATCATGCAGATCTTCTGCGAGTTGCCGCCCATCTGGCCCTTGCGGGTGAAAAAGCGCTCCACAAGGCCGGGCTTGAAATAGGCGTCGAACACGACTTCAAAGCTCTGCAAGTAGAGCTGCTTCATCGTGATCTTGCCGCCGCCGTACATGGCCTTGCCGATCAGGTTGCCGCCGCCGCGGGCCTTGACGAAGGCTTCGGAGTCGGTCATTTTCTTTTGGGTGATTAAAACGTCCACTGTGCGGGAACCTCCTTGAAACGGAATGGGAGAGTAAAAAAGCAAATACGAGAAAGACAGATTCCGCGGGGGAATCAGCCTACTTTCTCATCATACGCCAACGCTGGGGGAATGACAAGCCGCTTTTAGCGCGTTTTGTGGCAAAAACGGAAGAGTTTACACATTTTTTCGGCAAGCGGAAACTGAAAAACCGCTTTTTTGCGAAAGAAACAGCCGCTTGCCGGTTCATGCCACTTTTGTGCATAACGCAGAAACGATTGACCGTTTGGCATGAAAAGATTATACTAAGCTACCGTTGAAAAAAGCGTTGAATCCGTTGGGCGGCCCGCATGGCGAAGCGGGCGGCGATGCGCCGCGGATTCAACGATAATTCGTCGGCGAAGCATTATGATAAAATAAGAATGCTTCATAGCATCGTTGTATCATTGCTGTGGAGGGCGGAGGATAGCGCCCCTGAAAAGGCAATGCAGATATAATAAGAAATCAGGCAAGCAATAAAAAGAGGAGATAGCAATATGTCTTTACTGACCAGCAAGCTGAGCGACGAAGATCGCAAGAAAGCGCACGAGCTTTTTGGAGTGCCCGAGCAGTTCGACGAAGTGGCCGACCTGATGGTGCACGAGGAGGAATGGCAGGTCATTCTTCTGATGGGCAAGGAGCCCATGACGGAAAAGGAGCTGCGTAAGCTCATGGAGAAGAACCGCCTGGCCGCGTCGCCCTACGTGCTTATCAACCGCATGTACTCCCGCAACGTACTCAACAAGGTCACGGATGCGGACGAGCCGACCTGGAAGATCAGCGACTTCTACAGCCGCTATTCCTACTATGCGCAGTTTGAGTACTATGAGTTCGGCTGTCTGCCGAGAGAGCTCATCGAGGCGCTCTACGACTGGCAGACAGAGATTTATCAGTCGATCTATCTGCCGCAAGTGAAGGCTAAGGTCGCCGGTGAGGGCATCTATGTCCACAACCAGACGTATCTGACGCTCGAGGAGTTCGATAAGATCATCGACGGGCATCACGGCAGCATCCATCTTGTGCCCTGCAACTGCAAGAGCCAGAAGTATTTCCACGACCGCAAGCTCAATGTGTGCGTCAACATGAACGACGGGCCGAACAGCGCGGTCGACCGTGGCATGGGTGAGCCCATCAGCCCTGAGGACATGAAAAAGAAGGTGCGCGAGTTCAACGCCAGCGGACTCATGCAAAACGGCGAGGACGGCTTCATCTGCAACTGCGACGGTCTGTGCTGCTTCCCGATGCAGATGGCCTATAAGGCCGGCTCCCGCCTGATCTATCCCGAATCCAACTGGAAGATCGACTGGCACGAGGACGAGTGCGTCAACTGCGGCAAGTGTACGAAGATTTGCAACTTCGGTGCGTTCTACAAGGACGACAACCGCAAGGTGCACTACGATGTGGACAAGTGCTGGGGCTGCACCATCTGCGCGCCCAACTGCCCGAAGCACGCTATCCACCTGCTGCCGAGAGAGCAGAAGGCCTGAGAGAAGCACTAAGGCACTACGCAATAGCATTTTGGCCGGACGGTACCCTAAAAGTGGCCGCCCGGCCTTTTTCTTGCTTTGCGCGAGAAATGGAGAGAGGAAGTCAGCACCATGGCACTTATCAAAGTTCTGATCATCTTTGTGGTGATCCTCGTCCTGCTTAACAAATGCCTGCCCCTTTATCTTGCGATGATTTTTGGTTCACTCCTGATGATCGTGATGTTCCGTCTGCCGCTCGCCACGGCGGGGCAGACGGCGCTGCACACGCTCACGGGCTGGGACGTCTGGTCAGTGAACCTTGCGATGTAAGTGATCTCGGTGCTCGTCTACGAGCTTGACCTGCGCCATCGGTTCGAGGATGCACAGCGGGCGATGAATGGACTAATGCGCGACCCGAGGCTCAACACGTCGCTTGCCTGCATGTTCATCGGACTGATGCAGGGCCCCGCCACCGTGACGATCTGCGGCGGCATGGTGGACACGATGGCGGGCGACCACCTCAAAAACGATGAAAAGGCGGCGGTCGCCACGTACCTCCGCCACATTCCCGAGGCTATGGTGCCGACGTTCACGGGCGTTATCGTGGCGTGCAGCATCAGCGGCATTTCCATTTCATCCTTTTTCGTATGGATGCTCCCGATGGCGCTGCTGACGCTTCTGGCGATTTTTCTTGTCTATCTGCACCGCGTGCCGCGCACAGTCGGCGAGACGGGACGCAGCAAAAAAGAGTGCGTGCGTCTGCTTTTGCGGAGCCTGTGGTCGCTGCTGCTGGCGATCGTGGTGATTATCGTGTTCTCGCTGCCGACGTGGGCCGTCGTGACGGTCATCGCGGCTGTCAACGCGCTGGTCGAAAAATTCTCCGCGCAGGAGGTGCGCGATACGCTCGTCAAGGGATTTGACCTGAAATCGCTGCTCGGTATTACGATGACGTATGTCTTCAAGGATCTTTTGATCCTCGGCGGCGTGATCGATGTGCTGCCGACGTATTTCGAGCATCTGCCCATTCCGGCGTTTCTGGTGCTCGTGATCCTGTACGCGTTCGGCACGCTGGTCGCGGGATCGAGCGCCGCGGCCGCGGCCTTTATCCCGCTGGCCTACACCATGATCCCGGACGGCGGCGCGTTTTTGCTGGCGCTGCTGATGAGCGTCAGCTTCGCCTCGAGTCAGCTGAGCCCCACGCACATCTGCACGGCGATCATCTCGGACTATTTCGGCGTCACATTCTTCGCCACGGTCAAAAAGCTCCTGCCGCTGTTTCTGCTCACCGTCCTCATCGCCTGCGGCTACTACATGCTGCTGACGGCGGTATTCTGAAGAAAACAAACAAGGCCTGTGCCAAGCAGCACAGGCCTTGATCGATTTGCTGTAAAGGGAAAATCAAAGGGAAAACAGAGCAAAAAATGCAGACCCTTTCCCCTAAACGGGTATTTCGGGCGATTTTCAGAGAAAAACCAAGACTTGAAAAGCACAAAAATACAACTAATTCAATATAAAAAGAAAGGATTCCAAACATTTCTGCTTGAAATCCTAACTTCTGGAGGTGACACCCAGATTTGAACTGGGGAATGAGGGTTTTGCAGACCCTTGCCTTACCACTTGGCTATGTCACCGTATGGAAAAAGGAGCAAAATCATTGCTCCTTTTTCATTTGTGGAGCGGGCGACGAGGCTCGAACTCGCTACCTCCACCTTGGCAAGGTGGCGCTCTACCAGATGAGCTACGCCCGCGAATGGTGCCTCAGGCCAGAATCGAACTGGCGACACGCGGATTTTCAGTCCGCTGCTCTACCAACTGAGCTACCGAGGCATATCAAGCCGCTATTGCAGCCTGATGAATGGCGACCAGGAAGGGGTTCGAACCCTCGACCTCCGGCGTGACAGGCCGGCGTTCTAACCAGCTGAACTACCTGGCCGAATTTATGGTGGGAACAACAGGGCTCGAACCTGTGACCCTCTGCTTGTAAGGCAGATGCTCTCCCAGCTGAGCTATGCTCCCCACTCGAAATAATCGCTTCGGCGAACGACAAGGGTTATTATACAGAATAACCCCTGCCGTGTCAACCTTATTTTTTGATTTTTTCAAAAAATTTTTTGAAAAGGGAAATACATTACTTTCCCTGCTTTTTCAGATCGGCGATCATGGCGGTCAGATCCTCTTTGGTAAAGTTCTGCACCCTGTCACAGAACTGGCAGGTGAGCTCAGCAGAGCCCTGCTCGTCCACGATCTTTTCAAGCTCCTTTGACCCCAGCGACAGCAGCGCGCGCTCCGTGCGCTCGCGCGAGCAGTAGCAGCGGTATTCGATCGGATCGACGGAGAGGATCTCCATGTCAAAATCAGACAGCACCGTTTTGAGCAGCACCGCAGGATCAGGATTCTCCTTTAAGAGATTCGTCACGCTGGGAGCTGCGTAGATGCCGCCCTCGACCTTGGTGATGACGTCCTCACCCGCGCCGGGGAGGAGCTGGATGAGATAGCCGCCCGCGGTGAGCACGCTGCGGTCGCGGTCGATGAGCACGCCCAGGCCGCAGGCCGACGGCACCTGCTCGGATTCGACATAGTAGGCGGCCACGTCCTCAGCGATCTCGCCGCCAAGCAGGTCGACCGTGCCGACATAGGGCTCGCGCATGTTGAGGTCCTTGATGACCGTCAGCGTGCCGCTGTGGCCGACGGCGGTGCCGACGTCCAGCTTGCCGTCCTCGCGCAGGGCGAGGTCGACGGCGGGGTTCTGCACGTAGCCGCGCACATTGCCCTCAGAGTCCGAAACGGTCAGGATGGTGCCGAGCGGGCCGTCGCCCTTGATCTGCATCGTGACGCTCGCGCCGTTATCCTTGAGGGCATTGCCCATCATCGAACAGGCCGCGAGCGCGCGGCCAAGCGCCGCCGTGGCGACGGGAGAGGTGTGGTGGATCTGGCGGGCGCGCTCGGTCAGACCGCGCGTGTAGACCGCGACAGCGTTGACAAAGCCATCTTTCGAGATGGCGCGGACCAGACAGTCCTTCTGTGCTTCCATATATGGTTCCTCACTTTCTGATACAACTGAAGTAAATGCGGCCGTCGCGCTCGTTCGCGCGGCGCAGCTTGAGCTCGCCGTGCGTGCGGATGGCCGTGAAACCGGCCTCTTCGAGCCACGCGGTCAGTTCTTTGACCGTGTAGGCGCGTTGGTGGTGTTCTTCAAAATCGCGCTCCCACGCGCCGTCCGGCTGGAGGCGGAAGAGGTCGACCTCGTAGTCGAGCATTTTGACGTTTTTTCGGTAGCGCGTGCGCCAGAGGCAGAATACGTCTTCGCGCTCGTCGAGCAGCACCTCGCCGTCGAGCTTTTCCATCTTCGAGACGGCATGCACGTCGAACACGAGCGACCCGCCGGGGGCGATGGCGTCATGCAGGCGGGCAAACGTGCGCTGCACGTCACGCGGACGCGTCAGATAGTTGATGCTGTCCAGGCAGCAAATAGCGGCGTCGACCTTTTCCAACAACTTGAGCTGCGGCATCGACTGGCACAAAAGCAGCGGCGGGGGATCGAGCGTGGCGAGCTTCTGCTGCGCCTGCGCGAGCATTTCGGGCGAGTAGTCGACGCCAGTGACCGTGTAGCCGAGGCGGGCGAAGAGCTCCGTCATCGTGCCCGTGCCGCAGGCGAGGTCGAGTAGTGACCTGACAGGGCGCTTTGCGCGCAGAAAGAGCTTTTCGACAAAGTCCGCGCGCTTTTCGTATTCCACATCCTCGGTCAGCTCGTCATAGGTCGCGGCGAGAGCTTCGTAGCTGTCCATGCCCGTCGCCTTCCTTTCTGCAAATATCCCATATAGTTTAGCAGAGAGTGCGAAATTAGTAAAGTGCCGCGCCCGCATTTTCTCGCGCCGCACCGCTTTGGCCGCGGCGGCATAGACTGCCCCAAATGAAAAAACGGGGAGGAAGCGCATGAAGGAGCATCCGCGTTTGACGCTGGGAGAAGCTTTTACCCAGGAAAAAAGCTGGCAGTGGGAGGACATCACCGTCCTGACCGCCCGCTTGACGCTGCCGCAGACAAAAGGGGAGAGCCGGCGCGAGAAGCGCTTCGACCGCTATTACCGCGCACTCGCTGATGCCTATTTTGCCCGCTGCGAGCAGAAATTGCTGCCAGATGCCGCAAAGACCTGCCGCGCGGCGATGGCGCGCTCCGCCCCATGGCAGATGACGGCGGTGACGCTTACCTACCGCGTAAGCGCGCAGACGGAGGATGCGCTCGTTTTTACCTTCGAGGTAAATGACGGAGAAAGTGTCCTGCGCCGCTGGGAGGAGGGGTGGGAATGCAGCGCGTTCCTGCCGCTTTTTAAAACCGAGCAGGAAAGCGTTTTGTCCCCTTGACAGGGGGGGAGAGCAGCGCCGATGGCGCTGCACGGGCAAGGGAGGGATATCTCTTTTTCAAAAAGAGATATCCCTCCCTTACACCCTCCCAGAGAAAATTTGCATTGGCAGTCTTAATCTCGAAGGAGTGCGGCGCCTGCGGAATGATGGTGCCTGCGTGGCGGCATTGCTTCGCTCGCCGCCATTGGCTTTGCTATACGATTTGACTTCCTTCTACTACCCGCTGCCGCTCTGCAAATCTTCCGTCAGTGCAGCCTAATTATCGTCTACCGGAGTGCCAATCAGTGCGGCGAGCGAAGCAATGCCGCCTCGGTAAGCACCTGCAAGGCTGATAAAATCCAAAGTAGACGGAGATTGTTGAAGGCTGCCGACACGCAGGCAGAGCGGCAGCGGGTAGTAGAAGGAAGTCAAATCGTATAGATACAAAAACAGCAGGCACCTGATTCCGTAGGCTGAGCAGCTCTTCAAGCCCCCAACTGCCAATGCGGGGGTCGAGGGGGCCTCCCCTCGCCTTTCTCTGGGGGATTCAAAGGGGGTATTCTCTTCGGAAAGAGAATACCCCCTTTGGTACCGCTGCCTACAGGCAGCAGCTTTATTTTTCCTCAGGATTGAGCTTTGCCAGCATATCGATCGCCATAGTATAGCTCTCGAACCCGTGTCCGCGGATCTGGGCGATGCAGGCGGGGGCGGTGACGGACAGGTGGCGGAATTCCTCGCGCTTCTGAATGTCGGACATGTGGACCTCGACGGCGGGGATGCTGACGGCCTTGAGCGCATCGTGGATGGCGTAGCTGTAATGCGTGTAAGCGCCGGGGTTGATGACGATGCCGTCGAACGCCGTGTCGGCCTCCTGAATGGCGTCGATGATCGCGCCCTCGTGGTTGGACTGGAAGCACTCCACGGCCACACCGCGGCTCTGTGCGTGCTCATAGATGCGGGCGCAGAGGGCGGCGTAGTCCTCCTTGCCGTAGATGTCCGGCTCACGGCGGCCGAGCATGTTCATGTTTGCGCCGTTGATGACTAAGATTTTCATATGAGTATTCCTCCTGTGCTTGTCTTACGCCTGTTTGGCGGCGTGGGCGCGGTATTCCTTGCTTTTTTCAAGATAGAGCGCGGCGTTGGCCAGAATGCTCGCCTTTTCCTTCTCCGTCAGCTCGCGCACGACCTTGGCCGGGGAGCCGAGGATCATCGAGCCGTCCGGCGCGTTCATCTTGCCCGTGACAAGAGCGCCCGCGCCGATGATGCAGTCGTTGCCGATGACAGCGCCGTCGAGCACCGTCGCGCCCATGCCGACGATCACGCGGTCGCCGATGGTCGCGCCGTGGACGGTGGCGCAGTGGCCGACGGACACATCGTCGCCGATGGTGACCTTGTTGTGGATCAGGGCGAGGTCCTGAATGTTGCAGCGCTTGCCGATGCGCACGCTCTGCATCTCGCCGCGGCAAACACTGTTGTACCAGAACGCCGTGCCTTCACCCGCGACGACGTCGCCGAGCACCTGCGCGCCCTCCATGATGAGAATTTTGTCATCGGTGGAAAGGCGGTTAAAATTCATAGACATGGTTTTTCTCCTTTGTGAGCGGGCAAGCGCCCGCAGTATCATTTTTTACAGGGCAAAGTTGCCGTTGACGAACACGGGGATCTCGCGCCCGTCTTTCGTCGTGCCGATGATGGAAAGGTCAGCAGTGCCGACCATGAAGTCAACATGCGTGTTGGAATCATTCAGGCCTGCGGCCTTGAGCTCTTCCTTGCTCATGGCCTCGCCGCCCTTGACGCACTCGGGGTACGCCTCACCGAAGGCGAGGTGGCAGGCCGCGTTTTCGTCGAAGAGCGTGTTGTAGAAGAGAATCTTCTGGTTCGAAATGGGACTGTCGTAGGGAACGAGCGCGACCTCGCCGAAGTACGACGCGCCCTCGTCCTCGGCGATGGCGGCTTTCAGGATGTCCTCGCCCTTTTCGGCGTGCGCCTCGACGATCTTGCCGTCCTTGATGACGAAGTGGAAGTTTTCAATGATGTTGCCGTTGTGCACGAGCGGCAGGGCTGCGTAAACGACGCCGTCGATGCCGTCTCTGAGCGGGGCGGTGAAGACCTCCTCCGTCGGCATATTGGCGACGAACGGGAAGCCTGCGCGGCTGGTGTTGTCGCCGCCGGCCCAGACGTGCGTCTCGGGAAGATTGATGTTGAGGCTCGTGCCGAGGGAGTTCTGGTAATAGAGCGAGGTGAAGTGCAGATCGTTGAGCTTTGCGATGCGGCTTTTGAGCAGCGCCACATGCTCGCGCCAGCGCGCGACGGCGTCGCCCTTGCCGCTGATGCGGACGGAGGTGAAGATCGCGTCCCAGAGCTTGTCCATCGCCTCTTCCTCGGAGGCGTCTGGGAAGACCTTCTTCGCCCAGTTCGGAATGGGGACGGAGGCGACGCACCAGGGGCATCCGTTAGACATCACAGCGTTTACATAGGGCTGGATGGCCGTTTCGCTGCGGCTCGCGCGCGTCAGGCGGTCGGGGTCTACACCGCGCAGCGCCTCGGGATCACAGGCGGAGATATTGAGGAATGCTGCGCCCTCGTCAGCATAGCCGTTGAGCATTTCTGCCTGCCAGACGGGGAAAACGTCGAACACGGAGTCGTCCGCGCGCAGAAAGCGCTCACGGTTCATGTAGTCGTCCGTCCAGCGCATCACGACCTCGCGGCAGCCGACGTCGTAGGCGGCGGAGGCGCACAGGCGCGCAAAAAATGCGCACTCGACCGGGCAGCGGATTACGACGGTCTGGCCCCTTTGAACGTTCAGACCCACTTCAATGAGCAACTTTGCGTATTCTCTGAGTTTTTCTTCCATGAATGACCTCCAAAAAAGAAGGCGGCTGTGCGTGGCACAGCCGCCTTTTTCTATCGTACGATGCCATACAACATGCATCATAACACAGTTCATGCGCGATTGAAAAGAGTTTTTCGTATTTTTATCAGATTCCGAGAAGAAGCGAGGCAAAGTTGAAGTAGATCATCAGCGAGATGGCGTCCACGACCGTCGTGATGAACGGCGATGCCATGACCGCGGGGTCGAAGCCGATCTTCTTGGCGAGCAGCGGCAGCGTGCAGCCCACGACCTTGGCCGCAAACACCGTGACCACGAGCGTCAGGCAGATGACGAGCGCGACCGTGATGGTGATGGGATTTCCGAAGATCATCTTGTCGACGAGCATGAGCTTGACGAAATTCGCTGCGGCAAGCGTCGCGCCGCAGATGACCGCCACGCGGATCTCCTTCCAGATGACGCGGAAAAGATCGGAAAATTCGATCTCGTCGAGCGAGATACCGCGAATGACCGTAACGCTTGCCTGCGAGCCGCAGTTGCCGCCCGTGTCCATCAGCATCGGGATATAAGCCGTCAGAATGGCGAACGCGCTGAGCGCGTCTTCAAAGCGGGCGATGATCTGGCCGGTGAACGTGGCCGAGACCATCAGAAGCAGCAGCCAGGGGATACGGGACTTGTACGTCTCCCAGACGCTCGTCTTGAGGTATGGCTTATCCGTCGGCAGCATAGCCGCCATCTTTTCGATATCCTCGGTCGTCTCCTCTTCCATGACGTCGATGGCGTCGTCGACCGTGATGATGCCGACGAGGCGGTCTTCCTTGTCGACGACCGGAAGGGCGATGAAGTTGTACTTCGAGAAGGTCTGCGCAACGTCCTCTTTATCCTCGAGCGTGGAGACAGAGATGACGTGCGTCTCCATGATCTCGTCGATGGTGTCGTCCTCGTCGGAGAGGAGGATCGTTCGCAGCGAGACGATACCCTGCAGCTTGCGCGCCGGATCGACGACATAGCAGACGTTGATGGTCTCTTTGTCCGTACCGGTGCGGCGGATACGCTTGAGCGCGTCCTCGACGGTCATATCGCGCTTTAAGTCGACAAACTCCGTCGTCATCAGCGCGCCCGCGCTGTCGTCGGGGTATTTGAGAATTTCGTTGATGCTCTTGCGCGTGTCGGGGTCCGCGTGCTTTAAGATGCGCTTGACGACGTTCGCGGGCATTTCCTCCACGATGTCGACCGCATCGTCCAGATACAGCTCGTCAAGGACCTCTTTGAGCTCGGTGTTCGAAAAACCGCGGATCAGCATCTCCTGCGCGTCGGGATCGAGCTCGACGAACACCTCTGCCGCGGGCTCTTTGGGAAGGAGCCGGAACAAAAGGGGAATGCTGTCCTCGTCCAAATCTTCAAAAAGCGAGGCGATATCCGCGGGCTCCAGGTCTGCAAGCAGGTCGCGCAGCGCGGTATATTGTTTTCGCTTGAGCAGATCCTCGATTCTTTCCAGCAGTTCGTCGCGCATTTCTTCAAAGCCGACCATACCGACTCCTCCTTTCTGAAGATAGTGCCAAATCAAAGTGTTCAGGTGAATTTTGCGATAAAAAAATCCCCCATATCCTGCGTCCGGCGACGCGGCTATGGGAGCGACAATCAAGAAACACCCGCCCCTGGCGAGAAGTTTCCTTACCGTTCAAGCTTTAGCATCACGAGGCGGTGAAACTGCATTAGATGGCACCTTGCTTTCGATGCAACCTGTTCAAACCCTCTCATAGTGTCTCCACTACTCCGCGGCAGCAGTCCGTATCCTTGTGGTAGCCTTACCTACCGGACGATGTATGAACTTAACGGTACTATATTATGCACATTTTCCCGTGCTGTCAACCCCTTTTCCGGCTTTATTTCTGTAAAAAGTATGTCATGGTGCGCTTTTGTGCTTCCCTTTCGTAATGGGCTGTGCTATACTACATAAATTGAAGAGAAATCGACTTTTGAGGAGGTGAGCATCGCCCTTGCAGCAGTATCTTGACCGGCACCGCTTTTTGAAAGGCATCTACCTGATGGTCAGGCGGTACTTCGATCATCATGTCGGCCGCGACAGTGCGGCGCTCACATACTACCTTTTGTTTGCGCTTTTCCCGCTTTTGATCTTTTTGAGCAACTTAGTCGGCATCATGTCCGTGGATATCAGCGGCTTTCTGTATGAAATTCGCGCATTCATCCCGCAGGAGGCGCTCGAGATCATCGAGCAGTATTTCACTTATGTCAGCCGCGATTCAAGCCCACGGCTTTTGTGGTTCTCACTGATTTTTTCCATTTACTTTCCTTACCGCGCGGCAAGCTCGCTTCTGGGCTCTGTCCGTCGGGCCTACGGCGAGCACCGGCCCACGCAGTTTTTGCGCTATCAGCTCAAGCTCCTGCTTTATACGCTGAGCCTGATTTTAATGGTCGTTTTGTCCATCGGACTGTCCGTCGTCGGCGGGCGGGTGCTGAACTACGTGTCGAGCCACCTGTCGGCCTATATCACGCTGAGCGACGGCTTCATCCACCTGTGGTCGAGCCTGCGCTTTGTTATCATCGGCGGCATCGTATTCTTCCCCATCGCGATGATGTACGGCCTTGCGCAGGAGTCGCACCGGATGAACCGCATCTGGCCGGGCGCGGTGTTCTCGCTCGTGATGTGGCTCGTATTGTCATTCCTTTTTTCGTATTATGTTGAAAACATCGCGCGCTACTCCGTCATTTACGGCACGCTCGGCGCGGTGATCGTATTGCTTTTGTGGCTGTATCTCGCCTCGGTCATGCTGATCATGGGGGCGGAATTCAACAGCGTTTTGATGGTGCTGCGTAAGCAGCACACGGCGGAAGCTGAAGAGAATTTAGGAGAAACACAGAGATGAAAATCATCATTGTCGGTATCGGTAAGGTCGGCTACGCCATCGCCGAGCAGATGACGGGCGAAAACCACGATCTGGTCGTCATCGACCGCAACAGCGCCGTGCTCGACCACGTTGACTCCATGCTCGACGTCATGTGTGTGGAGGGCAACGGCGCGAGCGCCAGCGTCCTTTTGGAGGCGGGCGTGCGCGAGGCGGACCTTCTCATCGCCGTTTCGGAAAACGACGAGGTCAACCTCATCTGCTGCCTGATGGCGAAAAAGCTCGGCGCGAAGCACACGGTCGCCCGCGTACGCAACCCCGAGTATTTCCGCGATGCACAGATCCTGCGCCGCGAGATCGGGCTTGATATGATCATCAACCCCGAAAATGCCGCCGCGCAGGAAATTTCGCGCATTCTGCGCGTGCCGTCTGCGTTCAGCGTGGAGACGTTTGCACGCGGACTTGTCGAGCTCATCGGCTTTCAGACCGAAGAGGGCGACAGCCTTGTCGGCAAGTCTCTCATCGACTACAACCGCGAAAATCCCAACAGCATCCTCATGTGCGCGGCCAAGCGCGGGGAAGAGGTCATCGTGCCGAACGGCTCGTTCGTCCCGCAGACGGGCGACCGCGTGTACGTCATCGGCACGCCCGCGGAGACGACGCGCGTGCTGCGCTCGATGGGCAGGGCCATGGCGCCCATCCGCCGCGTGAGCATCCTTGGCGGCAGCCGCATCGCACAGTACCTTGCCTGGGTGCTCACCGACATCGGCACGCACGTGACGATCGTGGAAAAGGACGAGGCCAAATGTCTCACGCTCGCGGAAAAGCTGCCGAAAGTCACCGTCATCCACGGCGACGGCACGAATCACGACCTGCTTGAGTCCGAGGGTATCTTCCACTGCGATGCGTTCATCGCCGTGACGGACCGCGATGAGGAAAACCTCCTTATGGCGCTCACGGCGAAGCGCTACGGCGTGAAGAAGGTCGTGCCGAAGATGTCGCGCATGGGGTATCTCGACATCGTGAACCTCACGGGCCTCGACACGGTCATTTCGCCCAAGGCCATCATTGCAAGCCAGATCTCAAGTTACGTCCGCGGCCTTGCCAACTCGCAGGGCAGCGCGGTGGAGAGCCTGCACTATATCCTCGGCGGCGCGATCGAGGCCGTCGAGTTCACCGCGACGAGTGCCACGCACTTTCTCGACCGGCCGCTCAGCGACCTGCATTTTCGAAACGGCCTGCTCGTTGCGGCCATCGTGCACAACGGCCGGATGGAGATCCCGAACGGCCATTCCCAGATCCATGCGGGCGACCGCGTGATCGTGGTGGCGAAAAAGCTCTTTTTGCAGGACCTCAACGATATTCTCGGCTGATGTGCCGGCTGCTTGCGGCAAGGAAGTTTCATTATGAACCAAAATCTTATTCTCAGAATCGTGGGCGTCATTCTCTGTATCGAGGCGCTTTGTATGATCCCGCCGCTGCTGCTGAGCGTGTTCGGCGGAGGGCCGGATCAGCGGGCGTTCCTGTATGCGCTGCTTATCTGCGGCGGCGTGGGAGTGCTGCTTTCGCTCATCCGCGCGGACAACACAAGACTTCAGACGCGCGACGGCTTTGTCTGCGTGGCGCTGTGCTGGATCGCGCTGAGCGTGTTTGGCGCGCTGCCGTACTTTTTCAGCGGCAGCTGCAGCTTTATCGACGCCATTTTCGAGACCGTCTCCGGCCTGACGACGACGGGCGCGTCCATTTTCGCTTCGCCTGCGTCGCTGCCGCGGGGCATTCAATTCTGGCGTGCGCTCACGCAGTGGATGGGCGGCATGGGCATCCTCGTTCTCATGCTGGCGCTGCTGCCCAAGCTCAGTGAGGGCAGCGTGAACCTGATGAAAGCAGAATCCCCCGGCCCCATCAGCACAAAGCTCCGCCCCCGCACGGGTGAGACGGCGCGCATCCTGTACCGCATCTACATCGCGCTCACCGTGGCGGAGGCGCTGCTGCTGCGCATTGCGGGCCTCCCGCTGTTCGATGCGATCACCACGGCGCTGACGACGATCTCTACCGGCGGCTTTTCCATCCGGGATGCGAGCATCGCGTATTATCAGTCGCATCTTGTCAACTGGATCATCATTTTCTTCATGTTTGCCGCAAGCGTGAACTTTACGCTCCTCTACCTCTGCGTGACGCGCCGCTTCCGCGAGGCGCTCAAGAGCGAGGAGCTGCGCGTTTACTCGCTGGTCGTGGTCGGCGCGTCGGCAATGATCGCGGCGGACCTGATCGTGCGCACGGGGCGCGACATCGGCTCGGCCATCGAGAATGCGGCCTTTCAGGTAACAACGCTCATTTCAACGACCGGCTACTGCACGGAGGATTTTGACCTCTGGCCGCAGTTCTGCCGTTGTATCCTCATTCTGGTGATGTTCTTCGGCGGCTGCGCAGGCTCTACGGCAGGCGGCGTCAAGGCCTCGCGCGTTCTGCTGCTGTGCAAGTCGCTGCGGCGCGATCTGCGGCGCATCATGCACTCGCGTGAGGTGCGCCCCATCACGCTCGACGGGCATCGCGTGACGGAAGAAACGGTTTCGTCCGTTGCGGTATTCTTCTTCACCTATATTGCGATCCTGCTGCTCGGTACGCTGGTGCTGACGCTTGATGAGATCGACTTTACCGCGGCCTTCACCGCCTCGCTCACAGCCATCAGCAATGTGGGTCCCGGCCTTGGCGCGGTGGGGCCGACGTGTAACTTCGGCTTCCTCTCCGGCGTCAGCAAGCTCGTGATGAGCGCCATCATGCTGCTCGGCAGGCTTGAGATCATGCCCCTGCTCGTACTCCTGATGCCCTCGGTGTGGCGCAGAAAGTAAAAGAAAATCAAAAAGAGTGGATTGCAATTTTGCAATCCACTCTTTTTGAAAAGGATTCGCTGCGCTTTGTGCCTTGCCGCTCGCGGCGCGGCTGCGACACGCGCTCCGCGCAAAGAGTAAATTCCAACGCGCCTGTCGTCGGAATTTACGATCAAACAGATTTCGCGTCTGCGGACGCGAAACTCTGCGAGGCGGTTTGCCTCCATTTTAGCAGCAGGGCCGAGTTTGTGATGACAAGCACGCTGCCTGCGTTATGGACCAGCGCACCGACAACAGGGTTCAGTGTGCCGGTGATGGCGAGCACGATGGCGATGAAGTTGAGCGTGAGCGAGAATGTTATATTGAGCTTGATGGTGCGCATCATGCGCTTGGAGAGCGCGATGAGGTGCGGCAGTTCCTTGACCTCGTCATCGACGAGCGCGATATCCGCGGCGTCCACGGCGATGTCGCTGCCCACGCCGCCCATGGCGATGCCAACGTCGGCGGCCTTGAGCGCGGGCGCGTCGTTTACGCCGTCGCCGATCATGCAGACCTTTTCGCCCACGGCCTGATAGGCGCGGATGTGGGAGAGCTTGTCCTCGGGCAGGCAGTTTGCGTGTACCTCACCGATGTGGAGCTGCGCGGCGATGGCCGCGGCGGCATTCTGATGGTCGCCCGTGAGCAGCACAGGCTGGACCTGAAGCGCGGAGAGACGGTCGATCATGTTTGCACTCTCCTCGCGAATCGTGTCGGACAGGGCGAGGAAGCCTGCGAACACGCCGTCCACGGCGGCGTAGGTGATGGTGCAGCCCTGCGAGAGCTGGGCATCCGCGTCCTTGGTGGCTTCTTCCGGAATGGCGATGTGGTGCTCGGCAAGGAGCTCCGCGTTGCCCGCGAGGAGGGTTTTGCCGTCAACGCAAGCGGAGACGCCGCGCCCAGGGACCATCCGGAAATTTTCGGCCTCGACCGGCATTTTGCCCATCTCCTGCTGGCAGCGGCGGGTGATGGCCTTGCCGAGCGGGTGCTCAGAATAGTGCTCCGCCGCGGCGCAGAGGCGGTAGAGCTCGTTATCGGAGAGGGAGGGCAGCGCGCTGTGCACCAGGACGACCCTCGGCGTGCCGTAGGTCAGCGTGCCGGTCTTGCTGAAAGTGATCTTCTTCACGGCGGCGAGGCGCTCAAGCGCGTCGCCCTCACGGACCAGAAAGCCGTGCCTGCTCGCGTTGCCGATGGCGGCCATGATGGCGGTCGGCGTGGCCAGCACGAGCGCGCAGGGGCAGAAGACGACCAGGATCGTCACCGCGCGGATGATCTCACCGGAAATTATCCACGTCAGTGCCGCGGCAGTCAGCGCGATGACGACGATCCACGTTGCCCAGCGGTCGGCAAGGCCGACGATCTTGGCCTTGCCCGCGTCGGCGGACTGGACAAGGCGGATCATGCGCTGGATGGAGCTGTCCTCGCCGACCTTGACGGCCTCGGCGGGGACGGCCGTTTCCTTTCCGCCCAAGATGACGCGCGCGGTCTGCGGCGTCAGGTGGACGAGCTTTTCGATGCCTGCGCGGGCGCGGGCGACGGTCAGCTCTTCGAGAAGACCGCCGAGCTGCATGATGAACGCGACCTCACCCGCGGCGAAGACTTCGCCGATGCAGACCGACGCGATCAGCGCGAGCGAGACGAGCACGTCTGCCTTGATGTCGAACGCCGTGACGAGGCCGATGACGGCCTCTAATATGATGGGGATGCCGCAGAGGATGATCGCGGCCCACGAGGCGTCGAACGGCAAGGGGACGAGATCAAAAATGCTGACGATCAGCGCGATGCCGGAGATCACGAGCAGTGTGATGTCCTTTTTCGTGCCGCCCAGCTTTAAAAAATGCTCCAGCTTTTCCATTGCCAGTTTCACGGAAGTGACTCCTTCATGTACCGTAGGGGGTATGGGCTTGTTATACATATGGGGGTATAGGTTGTCAGGCGCGCAAAAAGAGAGAAGCGGCACAAAGCTGCTTCTCTTCTTTCGTGTAATTCTATTGAAAACGGGCAGATAGAAGGGAGAAGTCCCTACTCAGCCCATGTTCGAAAAGCGCTCGACCGCCTTCGTAAAGCTCTCGATCGTTTTGTCCGCGTCGCCGTGCTCGATGCCGTCACGCACGCAGTGCTTGATGTGCTCCTCAAGCACGACCTTGCCGCAGCCGTGCAGCGCGGATTTGGCCGCGTTGATCTGCGCAAGAATATCCTCGCAGGGAACATCCTCGTCCACCATGCGGTCGATGGCCTGCACCTGGCCGATGATCTTTTTGAGCCGGCGGTGCAGATTGTCGGCGTCCATACACTGTTTCATCGTTTGGCCTCCATACCTGTTGGGGTATCTGCATTGTACACTCTGCGCCGCGATTTTATCAATATGCGCTGCCGCGGCGGCTTTGTGCGCCTTTGGCGAAAAAATGGCGTTTTGCGGCAATTTTCTCTTCCTCCGCGGTGTTGCAGAGCATAAAAAAGTGTGATAGGATATATTAGAAATAGTATGACCAGCGGCCATATTGCCGCCGGAACAATTTTGAGGTATCCGAATGAAGAAAAGCGACAAAACACCAAAGCAGACCCACCGCCGCGCGGACCCGAACGTCATGGGCCTCCACGCGGACGTGGTGGAGCAGAATATTACAGAGACACTCGAAACGAACTACATGCCCTACGCGATGTCCGTCATCGTCTCGCGTGCCATTCCGGAGATCGACGGCTTCAAGCCCTCGCACAGAAAGCTCCTTTACACGATGTACAAGATGGGGCTTCTTACCGGCGCGCGCACGAAGAGTGCGAATATCGTCGGCCAGACGATGCGCCTGAACCCCCACGGCGACGCCGCCATCTACGACACGATGGTGCGCCTTTCCAAGGGCTACGGCGCGCTGCTGCACCCGTTCGTCGATTCGAAGGGCAACTTCGGTAAGGTCTATTCGCGCGACATGGCGTGGGCGGCCAGCCGATACACCGAGGCCAAGCTCGCGCCCATCTGCGCCGAACTCTTCCGCGACATCGACTCTGACACCGTTGATTTTGTCGACAACTACGATAACCAGATGAAAGAGCCGGCGCTGCTGCCAACAACGTTCCCAAATATTTTAGTCTCGGCCAACCAGGGCATTGCTGTCGGCATGGCGAGCCAGCTGTGCGGCTTTAATTTGGGCGAGGTCTGCGACACGACGATCGCCTTTTTGAAAAATCCTGAGGTGCGCATCAGCGAAACGCTGCTCGCGCCCGACTTCCCGACCGGCGGCGAGGTATTGTACGACCCGCGCGCCATCGAGGACATCTACAACACCGGCCGCGGCGGCGTGAAGGTGCGCGCCCGCTGGCGCTACGACAAAAAAGAAAATCTCATCGAAATATATGAAATTCCCTACACCACCACGACCGAGGCCATCATGGACAAGGTCGCCGAGCTCATCAAGGCGGGCAAGGTCAAGGAAATTTCCGACATGCGTGACGAGACAGACCTCTCCGGTCTCAAGCTGACGATCGACTTAAAGCGCGGTGCCGACCCAGACAAGCTGATGCAGAAGCTCTTCAAGGCGACGACACTGCAGGATACGGCGTCGTGCAACTTCAACGTCCTGATTGGCGGCATGCCGCGCGTGATGGGCGTGCGCGAGCTTTTAGACGAGTGGTGCGCGTGGCGCACCGAGAGCGTCAAGCGCCGCGTGTACTTCGTGCTCAAAAAGCGGCAGGACAAGCTGCACCTCTTAAAGGGCCTTAAACGCATCTTGCTCGACATCGACAAGGCCATCAAGATCATCCGTGAGACGGAAAAGGAGGCCGACGTCGTGCCGAACCTGATGATCGGCTTCGGCATCGACCAGATCCAGGCGGAATACGTCGCCGAGATCAAGCTGCGCAATATCAACCGCGAGTATATCCTGAAGCGCGTGGAGGAGACGGCATCGCTCGAGGCGGAGATCGAAGACCTCGAGGATACGCTCGCGCGCCCGTCACGCATCCGCAAGATCATCGTCAGCGAGCTTGAGGATGTGCGCAAAAAGTACGCCGAGCCCCGCCGCACCGGCATCCTCTACGACTATGCCGAGGACGCCGAGAGCGAGGAGGACGCCATCGAGGACTATCCCGTGACGCTGTTTTTATCGCAGCACGGGTACTTCAAAAAGACCACGCCGCAGTCTCTTCGCATGTCCGGCGAACAGAAGTTCAAGGAGGACGACGCGCTCAGCATGAGCGTGGAGAGCTCCAACGCCGCCGAGCTGATGTTCTTCACCGACAAGGCGCAGGTCTACAAGACGCGCGCGAGCGACTTTGCCGACGGCAAGGCGAGCCAGTTGGGTGACTACTTACCCGCGAAGCTCGGCATGGACGAGGGCGAGAGCGTCATGGGCATGGTGCTTCCCGGCGATTACAGCGGCTATATGATCTTCTTCTTCGAAAACGGTAAGGCCGCAAAGGTCGAGCTGTCCGCCTACAAGACGACCTCGAATCGCCGCCGCCTGACCGGCGCCTACAGCGACAAAAGCCCGCTCAAGGCGCTGCTGTATCTCAAGGAAGACCGCGAGATCGCCGTCTATTCGACAGAGCCGCGCGTGCTGATCGTGAACACAGCGCTTCTCGGTGTGAAGACGACGCGCACAACGCAGGGCGTCGCGCTTTTGACGCTCAAAAAGAAGTACGTGCTCGACACGGTGCGCTTCCCGGAGGAGACCGGCATCACCGACCTTGCCCGCTACCGCGGCCGCAGCATTCCCGCGACGGGCGCGCTGCTCAAGACGGAGGACAGCGACGACAAGCAGCTCTCGCTGATTTGACGTCGGAAGCCTGAGAGAAACATGTGAGGGGAGAAAATTTATGAAAAATAAAAAACTGCGCGAGCAGGTGAAAAGCTATATCATTGTCACGCTTGCCTGCGTGCTGTATGCCTTGTCGTTCGATTGGTTCTATGCACCGAATGGCTTTACGGTCGGCGGCTTTACGGGTATTTCGCAGATCATTAACTTTTTTGCACCCATTCTGCCGGTCGGTACGATGGTCATCGTGCTCAATGTGCCGCTTTTTATCGTGGGACTTAAAAAATTCGGCTTCGCATTTTTGTGCAAGTCCATCTACACGATGACGCTGAGCTCCATTTTGATCGACGTTGTCGCGGCCATCCACGAGTTTGCGCCCATGGACCCGCTGCTTGCGTGCCTGTACGGCGGCGTGACGCTCGGTATCGCCTCGGGACTTTTATTCCGCGAGGAGACGACGACCGGCGGCTCGGAGCTTGGCGCGTGGATCGTGCGGTCGCACGTTGAGCGGCTGTCAATCGGCAACATCTGCCTCGGCATCGACCTGACGATCATTCTGATCTACGCCGCGGTGTTCCACAGCCTCAACAACGCGCTCTACGGCGCGCTCGCGCTCTATATCACGACGAAGGTGCTCGACCTGGTCGTCTACGGTCAGAACACGGCAAAGGTCGCCTATATCATCAGCGACAAGTATGAGGAGATCATGCAGGAAATGCTGCGGCGCGACATGGGTGTGACGCTCCTGAACGGCAAGGGCGGCTACACGGGCGCGGAGCGTCCGCTCCTTTTCTGTGCGGTGCGCAAAAAGGAGGCTGTTTCCATCAAACGCTATATTAAGGAACTCGATCCCGATGCCTTTTTCATCGTCTGCGACGCGAGCGAGGTGCTCGGCGAGGGCTTTGGCGAATACGACCCGCAGGGTCTCTAAGAATATCGGGATACAAGGAGGACGCAGGAATGGATCTTACGACGGTGGAGAAGAATCTCGAGGAACGCGGGTTCAAGGTGTCCGCCTTCGCGACGGCGAAGGAAGCGGCGGACTATCTGAACGCGCAGATCGACGGAGAGAGCGTGTCGTTCGGCGGCAGCATGACGCTCTCTCAGATGGGGCTTTTTGAAAGCCTCGGCAAGCATAACACGATGTTCAGCCATTGGAACGTGCCGGACGGCATGAGCGCCGCCGAGGTGCTCAAAAACGCCTCGACGTGTGACAACTATCTGCTCTCGGCCAACGGCCTTGCCGAGACGGGCGAGATCATCAACATCGACGGCACGGGCAACCGCGTGTCCTCGTCGCTCTACGGCCACAAGAAGGTGTGGTTCGTTGTCGGCAGCAACAAGCTCGCGCCGACCTATGACGAGGCGCTCTGGCGCGCCCGCAACATCGCCGCGCCGAAAAACGCGCAGCGCCTCGGCGTGAAGACGCCCTGCGCCGTAAAGGGCGATCGCTGTTACGACTGCAAGAGCCCGCAGCGCATCTGCCGCGGCCTTGTCGTGCTGTGGGAGGCCATCCGCAGCTGCGAGACCGAGGTCGTGCTCGTCGACGAGCCGCTCGGCTACTGAGAAAGAGACATTTCATCGAAGGGGGGAGCGCCGTGCGCAAAAAGTTCATTCTGCTTTCGCTGGCGCTCTGCCTGACGCTCTCGGGCTGCGGCGGCAACGTCGTGCTTGAGCGTTCCTACAGCGTCTCCGCGCCGCACAGCGAGGTCTACTGGGAAAACGAGGGTGCGGACACCCTGCGCGCCGACAGCTATCAGGACCTCGTCAATGCGCTGCTGCTGCTCCTTGGCGAGCACAGCGAGGAAGGCGTTGTGCGTATTTACAGCGAGGAAGACGCCGCGGCCATGGCCGAGCAGGCCTGTAAGGAGGTGCAGGAGGAGACGGCACTGGGCGCGTATCTTCTTGACTACATCAGCTACACCGACACGCAGGAGCGCGCCTATTACGAGATGCACGTGCGCCTCGGCTACCGCCGCACGGCGGAGGAGCAGGCGGGCATTGTCACCGCGACGAGCACCGAGGCGCTGCCTGACCTTCTGCGCCTGACGGCGCGCGAGGGTTCGCTCAGCCGTATCGCCGTGCGCTTCACGTACTTCACCGCGGACCGTGACGGCATCCGCGACATGGTGCGGTCTGTGCAGGAGGAGGTCGACCCCGGCTTTACCGAGCCGTGGCAAGTGAACTTCTACCCCGATACCGATGACGTCGGCATTGTCGAGGTCGTGCTGCGGGAGGCGTAAAAAGGGATAAGAAAAGAGCCTGAACAAAGCGTTCAGGCTCTTTTTGTGCTTTATAGGGGAGAGAGAAAACGTTAGGAGAGGATCGCGCGGTCGTTGGCGAACTCGTCGCCGCTGGCCTTCGTGAACTGCTCAAGAAGATCGGGCACGGTCAGCTTCCCCTTCTCCTCGCCCGCAATGTCGAGGATGACGTGGCCGTCGTGCAGCATGATGAGGCGGTTGCCGTACTGAATGGCATCGCGCATGTTGTGCGTGATCATCAACGTGGTGAGCTGGCCCTCGCGCACGATGCGGTCAGTGAGCTCCATGACCTTGGCAGCGGTCTTCGGGTCGAGGGCTGCGGTGTGCTCATCGAGCAGCAGCAGCTTGGGGCGCTTGAGCGTTGCCATCAGCAGCGTGAGCGCCTGGCGTTGACCGCCGGAGAGCGTCGAGACCTTCGTGGTCAGGCGGGACTCAAGGCCGAGGCCGAGACCGCCGAGCAGCTCACGGTACTGCTCCTTTTCTTCTTTCGTCACGCCCCAGGAAAGACCGCGGCGCTGGCCGCGGCGGGCGGCGAGAGCGAGGTTCTCTTCGATCCACATCGAGGGGGCGGTGCCCATCATCGGGTCCTGGAACACGCGGCCGATGAATGCCGCGCGCTTGTGCTCGGGCAGGTTCGTGACGTCGGAGCCGTCGATGATGACCTTGCCGGAGTCGACAAAGAACGTGCCGGCGGTGGCGTTGAGCATCGTGGACTTGCCCGCGCCGTTGCCGCCGATGACGGTGACGAAGTCGCCGTCGTTCAGCGTCAGACTCAGGCCGTTCAGCGCGGTCTTGGCGTTGATGGTGCCAGGGTTGAAGGTCTTATAAAGTTCCTTGAGTTCAAGCATGGCCGTTGCCTCCGTTCTTTGCGCTCTGGGGCTGCACCTTGCGGCGGAACATCTTGCTCTTCCAGTAGGGGATGGCGAGGAAGACCGCCACGATCAGCGCCGTGATGAGCTTTAAGTCGTTGGTGTTCAGACCGAGCTGCAGCACGATCTGAAGCACGATGTAGTAGATGATCGCGCCGATGGAAACGGCCAGCAGCGTGAGGCCGAAGTTCGTGAAGATCTTGCCGAAGATGACCTCGCCGATGATGACGGCGGCAAGGCCGATGACGATGGCGCCGCGGCCCATGTTGATGTCGCTCGAGCCCTGATACTGCGCCAGCAGCGCGCCGGAGAGGGCGACAAGACCGTTCGAGACCATCAGGCCAAGCACGATATTCGAGTTCGTGTTGATGCCCTGTGCGCGCGCCATGTGGGGGTTTGCGCCGGTCGCGCGCAGCGAGCTGCCCTTCTCCGTACCGAAGAACCAGTACAGGATGGCGATGACCGCGGCTGTGAAGAGAAGCAGCAGCGGCAGGGGATTGTTCATCGAGAGCTCGCGCACATAGCGCTGCGAAAGCAGCAGCGGATATTTATCAACGCTGAGTGCCTGGTTTGCCTTGCTGTCCATGATGCGCAGATTGATCGAATACAGCGCAAGCTGCGTCAGGATACCGGCGAGAATGGCCGGAATACCGCAGCGCGTGTGGAAAAGACCGGTGACGAGGCCTGCCAGCATACCGGCGAGCATCGCGCACAGCAGGGCGATCCAGGGATTGAAGCCGCCGCGGATCAGCATGACGCAGACAGCGCCGCCGGTTGCCAGCGAGCCGTCGACGGTCAGGTCCGCCACGTCCAGAATGCGGAAGGTGATGTAAACGCCGATGGCCATAATGCCCCAGGCGAGACCCTGTGCGGCAGCGCCGGGCAGGGCGTTCATCAGCGACGAAAGAAAACTCATGGGTTCTCTCCTCCTATCTCTTGTTGAGGCAGGAACGGGTTAAGCCCGTCCCTGCCTGCGGGGGATGTGATCAGATTACTCTTCGATGGCAGTGTAGCCCTCGAGAGGCTCGATGCCGAGCGTCTCGCACATGGAGGCGTTGTACTTCGGGGTGGCCTCGGTGAACTCGATGGGCATCTCGGAGATGTCGGCCTCGCCGGTCAGGATCTTGGCGGCCATCTTACCGGTGGTCACGCCGAGGTCATAGTAGCTGATGGAGAGGGTCGCGACGCCGCAGCCCTTGCAGATGCCCTCTTCGCCGCAGATGGCAGGCACGCCCGCGGGAACGAGAACGTTTGCGATGGCCTCGGTGTTGGAGGCAGCGGTGTTATCGGTGGGGACGTAGACAACGTCGGAGTAGTCGGCAGCGGACTGCGTGACGGAAGCGACGTCGTTCGTGTCAGTGAAGGCGAACTCCTGGGTCTCAATGCCCTTGTCGGAGAGGTACTTGGCGACCTCTTCGATCTGGTAGCGGGAGTTGGGCTCGGCGGAGCAGAACAGCAGGCCGACCTTCTTGGCTTCGGGGAACCACTCGGAGATCATGTTGGCCTGCGCCTCGAGGTCGGCGAGGTCGGAGGTGCCGGAGATGTTGCCGCCGACAGTGCCGTTGAAGTCGTCAATATCAAGAGCAACGCCGTAAGCGGTGATGGAAGTGCCGAGGATGGGGATGTCGCTCGTGGCGGCAGCCGCGGCGGTCAGCGCCGGAGTGGCGTTCGCCATGATGAGGTCAACGCCGTCGGAGACGAAGCCGTTGACGATGGTAGAGCAGTTGGCACTGTCGCCGGAGGCGTTCTTGTTCACGATCTCGACCTGGCCGGGCAGAGCCTCATTCAGCGCGTCGATGAAGCCCTGGGTGGCAGCGTCGAGTGCCTCGTGCTGCACGAGCTGGCAGATGCCGACGGTGTACTTCGTGCCTTCGCCGTCGGTGCTGCCCTGATTGTCGTCCTGTGCGGCCTTATCGCCGCAGCCGGTCAGACCCACGCTCAGGCTGAGAACGAGGGCAAGAGAGGCAACAAGAGAAATGATGCGTTTGGTGTTCATGCTTTTTTCCTCCAATTTTTATTTCTCGCTGATAACAATAAAACCCGCTGTAAGGACTTGTGGTCCATACGGCGGGTTCCTTGACTCAACTCTTTTTGAAGTGACCTTCAAGTGTTGGTTCGAAAGACCTTTCAGCTACGGGCATCACAAATCGCTCTTACCTTGTCCTTAAAGTAAAAGTAAGAGTAATAGTAAAAGCGATATGCAACGTTGCTTACAACAGCCTTCATCACTCAAGCTCCAAGTCCTTTCAAAAAGGATGGTAGTAATATAGCACACACAAAAATGGCCGTCAATAGCATTTTTATCCAAAAAACACTATTTATGTAGAAATTTGGCAGGGCACAGCACCGAAAAGTATGCCATTTGCATTAGGAAACGGCATGGGTGTGTTCGCAAAGCTCATTGATCTTCTGCTGTAAGCCCTTGAAATCTTCAAACGACTCGGGCCTGCGGCGCGGATCGCGCAGCAGTGCCGCGGGGTGATACACGGCCATCATCTGAAAGCCGTTCTTTTCGAACCACTGCCCGTGCTCGCGCGTGATCTTGAAGTCGGGCTTGATGATGCGCATGGCCGCGATGCGCCCGAGGCAGACGATGATCTTCGGCCGCAGCAGCGCGACCTGACGGCGAAGATACCCGATGCAGGCGTCCTGCTCCACGCCGAGCGGGTCGCGGTTTTCCGGCGGGCGGCACTTGACGATGTTGGCGATATACACATCGTCGCGCTTGAGGCCGATGATCTCGAGCATGTCGTCGAGCAGATGACCGGCCCTGCCGACGAATGGCACGCCCTGCGCATCCTCGTTCGCGCCGGGGCCTTCGCCAATGAATAAAACTTCAGCATTCTGATTGCCGACGCCGAAGACAACGTTCGTGCGCGTCTCCCACAGCGAGCATTCGCGGCAATTTTTGCAGTCGTGTTCCAGAGCTTCCCAGGTATCAGGCATAGTTGTGTTCTCCTGTCGATTTTTTGTCATTGTACCATGATTCGCCGCGCTTTGCAACGCGCGCGGCACGCATTTTTCCATCTGCGCGGGCCATACTGAGAAAAACGGACGCGGAGGAAGAAATGGATCATATCTGGTACTGGTTTGCTTACAGCTTTTTGGGCTATTGCCTTGAAAAGCTCTTCGCCGCAGCGACGAGATCGAGCCACCGGCTGCGGCGGTGCTTCGTGTTCCTGCCGCTGTGTCCGGTGTACGGCTTTGCAATGGTCACGATTTTATTGCTGGGGGCGGAAAAGCTCCCCGGCGCGTGGGAGCAGATCTTGCTCGGTATGCTCGCGGCGACGGCGATGGAATACGCCGTGCACTGGGGCTATGAAAGGCTGTTTCAAGTGCAGTTCTGGGACTATTCTTCGACCAAATGCGACGTGAACGGCCGCATCTGCCTGCCGTTTTCCATCTGCTGGGGAATATTGTCGATGCTCGCCGTGCGGTATGTGCAGCCGGTTCTGGAGGGCTATGCCGCACTGCTTCCAGAGTGGGCCGCGGCGCTGGCGGTGTTCCTCGTCACGCTTGACGGCATCCTGACCGCGCGCGTCCTGCTCACGACGCACGATATCGACGCTTTGACGCCGCGAACGTTGCTCCGAAGTAAAAGAAGGCGAACCGCCTGACGGTTCACCTTCCTGACTTTATTCATAAATGTTTTTCGATCCAGCTCCACAGGTCGTTATAGACCACGGCACGGCAGTCCTCGTTCAAAATCTCGTGCCGCAGGCCCTTGTAGAGCTTCAGCTCCACGTCGCGCACGCCGGCGCGGTGGAAGGCCTCGTATGCGCGCTTGACGCCCTTGCCCATCTCGCCGACAGGGTCCTTGTCGCCGGAGATGAAGAGAATGGGCGTGTTGCGGTTCATCGACGCGATGTTTTTCGGCGTGCTGATGAAGCGGATGCCGCCGAGCATCTCGTAGAAGAGGCCGATGCTCGCCTTCTGACCGCAGAGGGGGTCGGCAATGTAGGCGTCAACATTGTTGTCGCTCGCGCTGAGCCAGTCGACCTCCGTGCGGTTGGGCGCGAACGCCTTGTTGTACGCGCCGAAGGCCAGCGCCTCCACCCGCGGAGAGTGCGCCTTGAAGCCGTGGCGCTTGCCCGCGGCCTTGGCGATGGCGCGCCCGCCCGCGACGATCGCGGGGGACTGATGCCCCGTGCCCATGATGATGGCGGCGTCAACGGTGCCGGGGTAGCAGATGAGATAGGTGCGCGTTAAAAACGAGCCCATCGAGTGGCCCATGAGAAAATAGGGAACATTGGGATATTTTTCCTTCGTGCGGCAGCGCAGGGCGTACATGTCGTCCACAACATGCTTCCAGCCGTCGCGCGGGCCGAAATAGAGCGTGTCGGCGTCCTTCTCGGCGGAAAGGCCGTGGCCGAGGTGGTCGTTCGCCACGACGGCAAAGCCGTGCTCGGTCATGAATTCGGCAAACGGCGCGTAGCGCATGCCGTATTCCGCCACGCCGTGCGCAATCTGTAAAACGCCGATGATCTCACCGCTCTCGGGTGTCCACTCCGCCGCGTGAATGCGCGAGGAACCGTCCGACGAGGGAAAGTAAAATTCCCTGCAAATAGCCATGGCGCAAAACCCTCCTGCATGATATAATCTTATTCATTAGTATAGCATAAGGCGGTCCAAATGAACAAGGGGGTATCTTCATGCAGCGGTATATTTTGGCACTCGATCAGGGTACGACCAGCTCGCGCGCCATTCTGTTCGGGCGCGACGGCAGCGTCGGCGGACACGCGCAGCAGCCGTTTCGGCAGTATTATCCGCAGCCCGGCTGGGTCGAGCACGACCCGAACGAGATCTGGGAGAGCGAGCGCGCTGTCGCCGCGCAGGCGTTGCGCGAATCGGGCCTTGGCCGCGCGGTCGCGGCGGTCGGCATCACGAACCAGCGCGAGACGACGATCCTTTGGGACCGCGCGACGGGTGAGCCCATCCACAACGCCATCGTCTGGCAGTGCCGCCGCACGGCGGACATCGCGGATGCCCTTCGCGAAAAGCGCGGCGTGAGCGAGCTTGTGGCCGAGAAAACGGGATTGCACATCGACGCCTACTTTTCCGCAACGAAGATCAAATGGCTGCTCGACCACGTCTCCGGCGCGCGGGAAATGGCCGAGCGCGGCGAAATTTTATTCGGTACGGTGGAGACATGGCTCATCTGGAGGCTGACGGGCGGCAAGGTCCACGTGACGGACTACTCGAACGCCAGCCGCACGATGCTCTTCAACATCCACACGCTTTCGTGGGATGAAGAGCTCTGCGCGCTGCTGGACATTCCGATGAACATTCTGCCGCGTCCCGTGTCCAACTCCGAGGTCTACGGCACGGTGGCGGAGGGCATCGAAGGGCTCAAAGAGCTCGCGGGCGTGCCGATCTGCGGCGCGGCGGGTGACCAGCAGGCGGCGCTGTTCGGGCAGGGCTGCTTTACGCGCGGACAGGCGAAGAACACCTACGGCACGGGCTGCTTCACGCTGATGAATGTCGGCGGCGCGCCAGTGCGCTCGCGCGCGGGACTGGTGACGACCGTGGGCTGGAGCTTAAACGGCGAGACGACCTACGCGCTCGAGGGCAGCGTCTTCAACGCGGGCTCGGCCATTCAATGGCTGCGCGACGAGCTGCAAGTCATTTCGACCTCGCACGAGTGCGACATTCTGGCAGAATCCGTTCCCGACAGCGGCGGCATTTACTTAGTGCCCGCGTTCACGGGCCTCGGTGCGCCGTATTGGGATATGTATGCGCGCGGCTGCGTCGTGGGCATCACGCGCGGCACGACGAAGGCGCACTTTGCCCGCGCAGTGCTCGAATCCATCGCCTATCAGGTCACCGACCTGATGACCGCCATGCGGCAGGACGCCGGCTGCGAGATCTCTGTCCTGCGTGTCGACGGCGGCGCGAGCGTCAGCGATTTGATGATGCAGTTTCAGGCGGATTTGCTGCGCATTCCGGTCGACCGGCCCGCGATGGTCGAGACGACGGCGTTTGGCGCGGCATCGCTCGCGGGTCTGGCCGCGGGCGTGTGGAAGGACTTGGACGAGCTGAGCACTCTCCGGTGCAGCGAGCGCGTCTTCACCCCCGAGCGGGCGCAGTACGAGTGTGAGGAGCTGTACCGCGGCTGGAAGCGCGCCGTCGGCTGCGCGCAGGGCTGGGTCGAGAAAAAGTGAACGCTGTCACAAAAAATTTATACTTTTGTCGTAAATTATCCATTGAAATGAAAGCCCCGGTAGCTTATACTGTCAATAACAAACCCGAGGACACGGTTTGAAAGGAGAAAGTATTATGGCATTTTTCGATAACTTCAGCAAGAAGGTTCAGGACGTCGCGTTCGTGGCGACTGAGAAGGCACAGCAGGTCGCGGCCGTTGCCGGTGAAAAGGCAAATGCCGTTGCCGATAAGGCCAAGACCGAGTATGAGATGGCATCTGAGCGCCGCAGCATGGACAAGAACTACCGGGCCATCGGCGAGTGGTATGTCTCCACGCTCGAGGGTGACGCGCCCGAAGCGGTCGCCGATATCGTCGCGGCCATCAAGGCCTCTCAGGAGAAGCTCGCCGCTTACGAGGCCGCCAAGGCTGAGGCTGCCGCTGCCAAGAAGGCGCAGGGGCCCATCATCGAGGTGACCATCGAGAAGGACGCGGAAGAGGAAGCGCCCGCTGCGGAGGAACCCAAGGAGCCTTCCGAAGCCGAGGAGACCAAGGAGGACTAAATCCTTCCCAATGTGCGGCGCAGCTCTGGCTGCGCCGCTTTTTTCCAGCTTAGGGCAAATCTGGTCTGCATAATTTGTTTTGTTTTGACTATATGAATAATACCAGGACGGGATATAATACGGCCAACAACCAAAACAAAGGAGCACCCAATCATGAACGATAAAAAGATCAGAAAGCTTGTCCTTGCCGCACTGCTTGCGGCGCTTGTCTGCGTGGCGACGATGGTCGTGCAGATCCCCTCTCCGATGCAGGGCTATGTGAACCTGGGCGACTGCTTCGTGCTGCTGTCCGGCTGGCTGCTGGGCCCCTGGTATGGCTTTGCGGCGGGCGGCATCGGCTCGATGCTGGCAGACATTTTCCTCGGCTATGCGCACTACGCTCCGGGCACCCTGGTCATCAAGGGCGTGATGGCGCTGGTCGCTGCGCTGATGTATGAAAAGATGGGCCGCACTGCGACCTCCCGCATCGCCGGCGGCGTTGTGAGCGAGATCATCATGGTGCTCGGCTATTTCGGCTACGCTTCTCTCCTGCTGGGCAAGGGCCTTGCCGCTGCGGCAAGCATCCCCGGCAACATCTTCCAGGGTGCGGTCGGCCTCGTGGTCGGCGTGCTGCTGGTCACGGTGCTTGAGCGCGCCAAGGTGACGGAGAAGCTGGCATAATAAATTTCTAAAGAGGTGTCAGATCATGGCGGGAATCGTACATGAGGTAGAAAATCATCGTCTGGTGGAACAGGCGGAGCAGGAGGCGGCAGAGGCGGCGCGCGAGCTTGCGGAGATCGCACATCTGCGCCGCGGACAGATCGTCGTCATCGGCTGCAGCACGAGCGAGGTCGTGGGCCATCAGGTCGGCAGCTGGTCGACGCCGGAGGTGGCGGACGCCATCTTCCGAGGGCTCTCCAGCGTATTTTCGCCCATGGGCGTGTATCTTGCCGCCCAGTGCTGCGAGCATTTGAACCGCGCGCTGATCGTGGAGCACGAGGCTGTGCCGAACGGCGAGATCGTCAACGTCCTGCCTCAGCCCAAGGCGGGCAGCTCGTTTGCGACGGCTGCGTACAAGGCGTTCCGCCATCCCGTGGCGCTCGAAGAGATCCGCGCCGACGCCGGACTTGACATTGGCGGCACGCTGATCGGCATGCACCTCAAAAAGGTCGCCGTTCCCGTTCGCTTGAAGCAGAACCGCATCGGTCAGGCCATTGTGCTGGCCGCGCGGACGCGTCCCAAATTCATCGGCGGCGAGCGTGCGATCTACGATGAGTCTCTCAAAGACGGTTATCCTGATTTCACCGATTGAACCAACACAGCAACAGAAAAAGCGCGATGCCCGATCTCGGGCGTCGCGCTTTTTCGTCGGTTCCTATCAAATTTTTCAGGCGAGGAAGCCCTTGAGAATCGTGTCTTCGGCCTCCTCCTCGGTAAGACCAAGGGTCTGGAGCTTCAAGAGCTGGTCGCCCGCGATCTTGCCGATGGCAGCCTCGTGGATGAGCTGCGCGTCGGTCGAATTCGCGGTGATGGCGGGGATGGATTCGATCGTGGCCTTGCCCATGATGATCGAGTCGCACTGCACGTGGCCAAAGCACTTGTTGTTGCCCACGACCACGGGGTGGAAGATCTGCTTGGACTCATCCTGCGCAACAGAGCGGGAAATGACGCGCCCGCGGGAGTCCTCACCGTTGAGCTCGATCTCCATGTCGCTCTCGGCGTGCTGTTTGCCGTGAGTGAGAAGGCGCTCGGTGATGACGGCCTCGGCGCCCTTGCCGCAGACGATCTTCGTCTTGCGCACGGTGGAGTCGATGCCACGGATCTGCACGGTTTCCATTTGTATAGTTGCACCCTCGTCGAGGTAGACGACCGTGGTGGGGTTCATCACACGCGCGCCGTTGCCGTCACCCTCGCCGTAATGCTTTTCCGTGTAGCGCACGTGGGAATTCTTGGAGATATAGAAGGTGTGGATGCCGTCGTGACGGCTCTCATTACAACCGGAGTTGTGGATGCCGCAGCCTGCGACGATGTCGACGTCGCAGTTTTCGCCGACGTAGAAGTCGTTGTAGACCATTTCGGTCACGCCGCTCTTGCTGATGATGACGGGGATGTGGCACTGCTCGCCCTTCGTACCGTCCTTGATGCGGATGACGATGCCGCTTTTGCCCTCGGGCTGCGGGTCGATGGCGATGTGCTCGGTGGACTGGCGCGCCTCGCATCCGCTGTCCTTTCGAATGTTGAACGCGCCGACGGGCTTGCCCGTCAGGTCGGCGATCTTTTCAAGCAGGGAAGCGTCGATTTCGGTGATCATATTGTGTACTACCTCCTTACTTGTTCAGCACCGGGCAGGAGCCCAGCGTGTCCGCCATGATGAGCGGGAAAATTTCTTCTGTGCTGCCGCGGTGCTTGAGCTCGCCGCCGCCCACGACGACGATCTCGTCGGCGAGCTGGATGATGCGCTCCTGATGCGAGATGATGATCATCGTCGCAAGCTCGCGCTGGCGCAGCTGCTCGAACGTCTCAGTCAGGCGGGCGAAGCTCCACAGGTCGATGCCGGCCTCAGGCTCGTCGAAGATCATCAGCTCGCTGCCGCGGGCAAGGAGCGTTGCGATCTCGATGCGCTTGACCTCGCCGCCGGAGAGGGAGACGTCGACCTCGCGGTCGAGATAGTCGTTGGCGCAGAGGCCTACCTGCGTGAGGTACTTGCAGCACTTGTCCTTGCTGAGGTTTGCATCGCCCGAGGCGATGGTCAGAAGGTTGCGCACCGTGATGCCCTTGAAGCGCGGCGGCTGCTGAAAGCCGTAGCTGATGCCGAGTTTTGCGCGCTCGGTGATGCCAAGGTGCGTGATGTCCTGACCGTTGAAGAGGATCTGGCCGCCCGTCGGCGTGACAAGGCCCATGATGACCTTGGCGAGCGTCGTCTTGCCGCCGCCGTTGGGGCCGGTGAAGACGATGAGCTTGCGGTCAGGAATGTCGATGGAAATGTCGTTTAAGATCGTCTGCTCTCCCTCAGGGGTGGAGACGGTATAGGTGATGTGCTTCAGTTCCAGCATGAAAAGAAGACCTCCTTACAGAAACTGCCATTGCTTGTCTTTAGTATGGACCAGATGGCAGAGAATGAAAAGTTGCAAATGCAACAAAATGCGCAAAAATACAAAACAAATGTAGTATACCAGAAAAAATGGAAAAAATCAACGAGAGAGGTGCGATTTTCAAGATTTTCTTTTTCCTTGCGGGAAATAGGGAAATATCGGCTCTGCACGCCTGAAAAATGCACGCATAGGATAGAGACGAGAACCGTTCCGGAAAGGGGAAGAAGAACATGACGGAAATAAAAAAGCCTTGCGCCTGCGACTATGAAGCGTGCCGCGAGGTGTGGAAGCGCGTCGCGCCGGGGGAGGACCCGTACCCGATGGCGGACAATGCAAACACACAGATGAGCGCACAGGATAGCGAGCTCACGCTCCCGGGCGCGGAGGCGGACCCTTGCTGCATGGGCAGCGAGGCAAGCGTATCGGTCGAGGTGCTGCAGGGCTTTCTGCGCGAGGAGCTCGGCGACGCGCAGGTGTATGCCTATCTCGCCTCCTGCACGCCGCGGCGCGAGATGGCGCGAGCGTTCCGCGCGCTGAGCGAGGACGAGAAGCGCCACGCGCGCGATCTGGCTGCCGCGATCTACTTAATCACCGGCAAGGCATACTGCCCGCGCGTGTGCGTGGAGCAGCCGGATACGTGCGACCTCTGCGCGCTGCTGCGCAGCCTCTACCATGCGGAGACCTGTGCGGGCTACAATTACGCCCGCGCGGGAGAGGAGACGCTGGACCTGTGCCTCAGCAAGCTGTTTGCGACGATGAGCGAAGACGAATACCGCCACGCAGAGCTCTTGATGAAGCTCCTCGGGCGGAAGATGAACGTCTGACGGGCAGAAAAAAGCGGAGCAGGAGAAATCCTGCTCCGCTTTGCTGTGCTTGGGTCATTCGATCGAGATGATATAGTAATAGACCGGCTGGCCGCCGCAGATCAGATTGACCTCGGCATCCGGGCACTTGCGGGTGAAGGCGTCGCACGCCTTGTGCGCGTCCTCTTCATTCACATCCTCGCCGTAGAAGACGGTGATGAACTCCGCTTCGCGGGACGCTGCCTCGTCGGAGAGCCCGTCGAGCAGCGCGGAGACGTCGCGGTCGGTGCCGAGCAGCTTGCCGTCCAGAAGTGCCAGATAATCGCCCTCGTGGATGTCGAAGCCGTCAAAATCGGAATTGCGCGCGGCGTAGGTAATCTGCGCGGTGGAGACGCACTGCGCGGCGTCCGTCATCGCCTTGGCGATGGCGTCTGCGTCGCTCATGTCGGGATCGACGGCCATCATCGCGCTCACGCCCTGCGGGATGGAGGCGGTTGGGATGACCACGACGGTCTTCTCCGTCAGGCCGATGCACTGCTGTGCGGCCATGATGATGTTCTTGTTGTTCGGCAGCACGAAAACGGTGTGCGCGGGGACCTTTTTGATCTCCTTGAGGATGCTCTCGGTCGAGGGATTCATAGTTTGTCCGCCGCTGATGACGCCGTCGGCGCCAAGGTCGGTGAAGACGTTCGCAAGGCCCTCACCCGCGCAGACCGCGAGGAAGCCAAAGTCCTTTTCGGGCTCGGCTTCACCGGCATTTTCGTGCTCGGCGGCTTCGAGCTCCTGCTCGATGGCCTCAAGGTCGTCGGTGGACTGGGCCTTGCCGCCGGCGGCAAGCTGCTGGGCCTGCGTGCGCATGTTCTCGATCTTCGCAAGCTCGAGCGTGCCGTACTTCTGCGCCTCGGTCAGCGCCTCGCCCGGAATGTCGGTGTGAACGTGGACCTTGAAGGCCTCGTCGTCCTCGCCGATGACGAGCGAATCGCCGATGCCGTCGAGGAAGCGGCGGAACGGCTCAATGCTGCGTCCGCTCTTGCGGACGATGAACACGGTGTCGAACGTGAAGGTGATGTCCTCTTCGTTGAGCATGGCAAAATCGGCCTTCTCCTGTGCATTCTCTTCGGTGAGCTCGGGGCGCTCCTCGCCGCGCAGCGCGCTGAGCATACCGCCGAGAATCAGCAGGAAGCCCTTGCCGCCCGCGTCGACGACGCCGGCCTTTTTGAGAACGGGGTTCATGTCAGTCGTCTGCGCGAGCGTGATCTCGCCCTGGGCGATGGCCTGCTCGATGACGTACTCGACGCTGTTGTGCTCCTCGGCCGCGTTCACGGCGCGCTCGGCAGCGAGACGCGAAACGGTCAGGATCGTGCCCTCGGCGGGCTTCATCACGGCGTTGTACGCCGCGGCGACACCCTCCTGAAGCGCGGCGGCAAACGCCGCGCCGTCGGCCTCCTTGCAGCCCTTGAGCTCCTTGGCGATGCCGCGGAAGAGAAGCGACAGAATGACGCCGGAGTTGCCGCGCGCGCCGCGCAGCAACGCAGACGCCGTGACAGAGGCGGCCTGATCGACCGTCGCGGGCTCGATCTTCTTGAGCTCCTGCGCCGCGGTCTGGATGGTAAGACTCATGTTCGTGCCCGTGTCGCCGTCGGGAACGGGGAATACATTCAAATCATTGATAGCTTGCTGTGCCTGTGCGATGGAGACGGTGCCGAAGAGCAGCATCTCCTTGAACATGGCACCATTGATGGTATCGTGCATAGGATGATGTCCTCCTCGGTTTTTACATATTCATGCTGTCGACGCAAACGTCGATGCTGCGGATGCTTGCGCCGGTGTTTTCGCTGACCATATAGCGCACCTGATTGATGATGGAGCGGCAGACGGCGGCGATGTTCACGCCGTGCTCCACAACGATGTGCAGCTCGATGGAAATGTCCCCTTCTTCGTGGGGAATGATGCGCACGCCCTTGCTCATCGCCTCGCGGCGCAGCAGGTGGACGAGCCCGTCGGTCATCGAGCGGTAGGCCATGCCCTTGACACCAAAGCAGCTCGTGGCCGCGGCGCCGGTGATATTAGACAGGGCAGCGTCGGAAATGCTGACTTCGCCCTTTTCGGTTTGTAGCCTGATCATGGAAGATACTCCTTTCTCCCTGGTCGATATGATATGACCATATCATTATATACGAAGCGGTGCAGAATAACAAGAGAAAATATTTTGCGTAAAATGCGGGAAAATGTCAAGGACTCTATTGAAAATAAACGGAAATTCACGTATTATGGAAACTAACGAGTTCATTGCGCCCGCTTTGGGCGCTGCGGAGGGATAAACATGAGAGTCATCACAGGCTCGGCGCGCGGACGGCGGCTGGGCGAGCTCAAGGGCATGGAGACCCGCCCGACGACCGACAAGGTCAAGGAAAGTATTTTTAATTGTATCCAGTTCGACGTGGAGGATGCGCGCGTGCTCGATCTTTTTGCGGGCACGGGGCAGCTCGGCATCGAGGCGCTCTCGCGTGGGGCAAAAAGCGCGCTTTTTGTTGACAAGCGTGCAGACGCGGTCAAGCTCGTGCGCGAAAATCTCGCGCTGTGCCGTCTGGAAGAAAACGCGCAGGTCATCTGCGGTGATTCGCTCGCCGCGCTCGGCACGCAGAGCGGGAGGTTCGACATCATCTTCCTCGATCCGCCGTACGAAAGCGGACTTTTGGAGCAGGCGATGGAAAAGATCGCGCAGTTTGACATTTTATCACCCCATGGTATAATGGTCGCGGAAAGTCCGCAGAACCAGACGCTTCCCGAGCTTCCCGCGCTGTACGGACTGTATCGCGAGTACCGCTACGGCAAGATCAAGGTGAGCATCTATCACCGCGCGGTGGAGGAAGAGGCATGAGAATCGCAGTGTTTCCCGGCTCGTTCGACCCTGTGACGATCGGGCATCAGGACATTATCGCGCGCGCGTCAAAGCTCTTTGACCGCGTGTATGTGTCCATCGTGCCGAACGGGACGAAGACGCACCCGATGTTCACCGACGAGCAGAAGCTCGCGCTCATGCGCGCGAGCGTCGAGGAGTTTCCCAATGTGGAGGCTGAGCTCGGCGGCGGACTTCTGACCGACTACGCGCTGCGTAAAAATGCGCAGTTTCTCGTGCGCGGTGTGCGCAACAGCGTGGATTTTGACGCCGAGCAGCAGCTCTCGCTCATCTATCGCGACGTGTCGGACGGCGCGCTCGAAACGGTGCTGCTGATCGCGGAGCCGAAGTTTCAGCACATCAGCTCCACGATGGTGCGCGAGATGATCAAATACGGACAAGACCTTGAAAAATATATGCCGCTGCGCGCGGCGGAGCTTGTGAAAGGATGGAGAGAAGACCATGGCGAACAATGATGTGCAGCATCTTTTGGATATGCTTTACGAGATGATCGACGGCGCGAAGAACGCGCCGCTGACGAGCGACAAGTGCATTCTGAACCGCGACGAGGCGCTCGACCTGCTCGACGAGATCCGCGCCCAGCTTCCGGTGGAGCTTTCCCGCGCGCAGGAGCTCATCCGCGCAAAGGAGGACTATGTCAAGGCCGCCAAGCGCGACGTCGAGCGCATGATGCAGCAGGCCGAGCAGGACGCGAAGAACAAGGTCTCCGAGACCGAGGTGCTCGGTATCGCCCGCGAAAAGAGCCACGAGATCATCAAAAAGGCCGAGGACCGCTCGCGCGAAATGTACCGCGTGGCCAACGAGTACACCGAGGATGCGCTGCGCCGCACCGAGGAGGCCATCCAGATGGCGCTCGAGGAGGTCAAGCAGTCCCGCGTGCGCTTCCGCGCCGCCTCTGCCGAGCAGATGCAGAAGCGCCGCGAGGAGCTGGCACAGTCAGCTGAAAAGCAGACCCAGAACGGATAAAAATTTGTCAAAAGTGACAAAAACCGACATGATCGGTAGACATAATCTATATTTGGGCATAGCATAAAGGGCCGCCACAAGATATTGTGGCGGCCCTTTTTTGCTCAAAACCAAAGTGGAACATGCGTTTTAAAAATACGGTGCACTGGCCGAATTTTCACAGGAAAAAGCGGTAAAAGGCTTGAAATCTCAGGGAAATTTCTGCTTGCATTTTTTATGTGAATCTCGTATACTCAAAACAAAGGTGGGGGAAAGTGGTGTATCATACCATGAAAATGGCTTACTTTCCCACATAAGCATCAGATCGGACGCGGCACGGCTTTTTCCAAAATGAAGAAAAGGCCGCGCTTTCGTGCCCTCTGTATGCGAAAATGCACAGAAAAAGGGGGTCAGCCGCCGTGACGGGTCAGTATCAGCACACGATCGACGCCAAGGGGCGGCTCTTTATCCCCGCGAAGCTGCGCGAGGAGCTCGGCGACACGTTTTATGTCACCATGGGCATGGACTCCTGCCTGAGCATCTATTCCGATGCCTCCTGGGCGCGCTTCACCGAAAAGTTTGAAAGCCTGCCCTATACGAAGACCAAGGCCATGCGCCCGCTCTTCGCCAACGCCGCCAAGTGCGAGCCCGACGCGCAGGGACGCATCGTCCTGCCGCAGAAGCTCAGAGCCTACGCCCACCTTGAAAAAGACGTGGTCGTGATCGGCGTTTCGAACCGCGCCGAGATCTGGAATGCGGAGAAATGGGCAGAGATCGAGGCCGAGGAGCTCAATCCCGAGAATCTGGCCGCCGTGATGGAAGAGCTGGGATTCTGATATGGAAGAGAACTACGGCCATAAGCCGGTACTGTTGCACGAGTGCCTCGGCGCGCTCGCCATCAAGCCCGACGGCATCTATGTGGACGGCACGCTCGGTCGCGCCGGACACTCGCTCGAGATCGTGCGCCGCCTGACGACGGGCCGCCTCATCGCGCTGGATCGTGACGAGACCGCGATCGAAGCGGCAAACCGCCGCCTCGGCGATTATTTGGACAAGGTCACGCTCGTCCACAGCAATTTCAGCGCGCTCGACGCTGTGCTGCACGAGTTGGGCGTCCACGGCGTGGACGGGATGCTTTTTGACCTCGGCGTTTCCTCCCCGCAGCTCGACGAAGCGCAGCGCGGGTTTTCCTACAAGCAGGACGCGCCGCTCGATATGCGCATGGACGAATCCGCCGCACTGACCGCGCGCGAGGTCGTGAATATCTATTCTTATGAAGAGTTGCGCCGCATCCTCTTTGAATACGGCGAGGAGCGCTATGCGCCCGCCATCGCGAAGAGAATTTGCCAGCACCGCGAGCAAAAGCCCATCGAAACGACGCTTGAGCTCACCGATATCATCCGTTCGGCCATGCCCGCGAGCGCGCTGCGCGAAAAGCAGCACCCTGCCAAGCGCAGCTTTCAGGCCATCCGCATTGCCGTGAACGACGAGCTGGGCGAGCTTCCGCCGATGCTCGACGCGGCGGAGAAAAATCTGAAACCGGGCGGACGGCTCGCGGTCATCACGTTCCACTCGCTCGAAGACCGCATCGTCAAGAAGAAATTACAGGAGCTTGCACAGGGCTGCATCTGCCCGCCGGAATTTCCGGTGTGCGTGTGCGGACGAAAGCCAAAGGTCAAGCTCATCACAAGAAAGCCCATCGTTTCGGGCGAAGAAGAACTCGCAGAGAATCCCCGTGCCCGCAGCGCCAAGCTGCGCGTTGCGGAAAAGTGCTGACAACAGCCGAAAATACGCAAAAGAAAGGAGATCGCCATGGCCAGCCGCAGAGAGCAGAACATGAAATACCGCCGCTACAGCGGACGAGTCAATGGCAATCTCGCTTACGATCCCGCCTACGAAGAGCGCCAGCGCAGGCTGCGCCGCGAGCGTGAATACGAGCGCGAGCACGAGCGCCAGCGCGAGGAATTCATGCGTCCCCCGCAGCGGAAGGTGCAGAAAAAGGCTGCGCCCGTCCGCCGTCAACGCGAAAAGGTCTCGCTCGGCACGCTGTGCGGCTTTATGGCGCTGGCCGCAATGGTCGCGCTGATGATCATGTGCCGCGCACAGCTGACGGAAATCTCCGCGCAGGTCGTCTCCGTGCAGAAGGAAATCTCCGCGCTCGAAGACGAGCATGTCGCGCTGCTCACGCGCTACGAAAAAACCTTTGATCTTACCACCATCAAGGAGGCGGCGGCCGCAGCCGGTATGGCCAAGCCCAGCGCCTCGCAGGTCTACTACATCGACCTGTCGGAGCCCGACAGCGTGGTCGTCTACCAGCAGAAGAGCCAGAACGTTTTGTCGCGGGTGCTCACGTCGCTTGGCAACGGCGTATGCGCAGTGGTGGAATATTTCAAATGAGCGAAGCTATACATAAGGAGTAAGGAGCTTCCTTACTCCTTTTCCATCTTTAAGGAGGATGAACGACTGTGGCACCACGCCCCCAGAACCAGAAAAGACGGCCTGAATCCGCGCGCCGCGCAAACCGCATCATTCAGACAAGAACGCTGCTGCTTCTGGGCGTGTTCGGCGTGCTGACGTTTGTGCTGCTCTTCACCCAACTCTATCACTGGCAGATCGCCGAGCATGACGAGCTCCAGTCCGTCGCTGTGCGCCAGCAAACGCTGCGCACCACGGTGGAGGCGAGCCGCGGCACGATCTACGATCGAAACGGCACGATCCTCGCGATGTCCGCCTCGGCGGAGGACATTTTCATCTCTCCGAAGGAGATCATCGAAAACGATCAGGATCAAAACCTGATCGCGGGCGGCCTTGCTGAAATCCTGGACCTTGACCCCGCTGACATCCTCAAAAAGATGGAGAAAACGAACTCGCAGTACGAAGAGCTCAAGAAAAAGGCGGACGATGAGCTCGCCGACAAGGTGCGCGAATTCATCAATGAGAACGACCTCAAGGGCGTTTTCATTCGTCCGACGAGCAAGAGGACCTATCCCAAGGGGACGCTCGCCTCACAGGTCATCGGCTTTACCAATGACCTCGGCGGCGCGATGGGCCTTGAGGCGGCGTACAACGACGAGCTGACCGGCGAGAACGGTATGGTCGTCACCGCGCGCGACCGCGACGGCCGCTCCGTGCTCTACCAGTACGACCAGTATTTCGACGCGGAAAACGGCTGCGACCTGCACACGACGCTCGACACGACCATCCAGTATTACCTTGAGAAAGGTGTGCAGGAGCTCGAGGCGCGCTTCGGCACCGGCAAGGGCGCCGAGGGCATCGTCATGGACGTCAACACCGGCGCGGTGCTGGCGATGGCGTCGCTGCCGACCTACGACTTGAATTCCCCCGGCACGGTCTACAACGACTTTCTGACCTCCGGCATGACGGAGGAGCAGGTCCTCGAAAACATGAGAGACCTTCTCAACAAGCAGTGGCGCAGCAAGGCCATCAACGACACCTACGAGCCGGGCTCCACGTTCAAAACACTGACGCTCGCCATGGCGCTTGAGGAAAACGTTGTCGACCTGAACACGGGCTTCTATTGCAGCGGCAGCGTAAAGATCGAGGGCGAGACCATCAACTGCTCCAAGCGCGCGCCCGGTCACGGCCAGCAAAACCTGACGCAGGCGTTCGCCAACTCCTGCAACCCCGCGTTCATCAACATCGGCCTTCGCATCGGCAACGACAAGTTTTACCAGTACATGCTGGACTTCGGCCTGACGGAGAAGACCGGCATCGACACCACGGGCGAGGCCAGCGGCTTCGTCAACAGCGAAATTAAATATTCGACGCTGGCGCTGGCGTGCTACGCCTTCGGCCAGAACTTCAACGTCACGCCCATCGCGCTGCTGGCGGCGCAGTGCGCCTGCGTCAACGGCGGCTACCTCTATACGCCCTATCTTGTCGAAGAGATCACCGACCAGGACGGCAACGTCGTCTCCAAGCACGACTCCACGCCCATCCGCCAGGTCGTCTCCGAGGAGACGTCCGCGCTTGTGCGCGACATCATGGAGTATGAGGTTACAAGCGGCACGGGCAAGAACGGTCAGGTCGCGGGCTACCGCATCGGCGGCAAGACCGGCACGGCCGATAAGGTCGGCGGCGGCGTCATCGTCTCGTTCGTGTGCTTCGCCCCCGCGGATGACCCGCAGGTGATGATGCTCCTGACGCTCGACGAGCCGAGCAAGTGGACCGGTACCTACGTTTCCGGCGGTAACATGGTCGCCCCCGTGGCGAGTTCCGTCATGGGCGAGATCCTGCCGTATCTCGGCATTGAGCCGAGCTACACCGCTGAAGAGCTCGTCGGCGCGGATAAGACTGTGCCGAACGTCGTCGGCCTCAGCAAGGACGCGGCGGCCGAGCGCCTGAGCGCGAACGGCTTCAGCTTCCGCACCGTCGGCAGCGGCGATACCGTCACCGACCAGACGCCCGCGGGCGGCGCGATCGTGCCGAACAGCGCGGAGATCATCCTCTACCTCGGCGCGGAGAAGTCGACTGACAAGTGCATCGTCCCGAACGTCGTGGGCGACAGCGCCGCGACCGCGAACCAGAAGATCGTGAACGCGGGGCTCATCATGGGCGTTTCCGGCGCGACGAACGCAAGCTCGTCCACGGTGCGCGCCATCTCGCAGAGCATCGCCGCGGGCACGGAGGTCGAGGCCGGTACGGTCGTGCGCGTCCAGTTCAGCGACAGCTCGGTGCGCGACTAAAGACAGCAAGACCCAATTCCGAAAGGAATTTTTCAAACGCAGTTATCTGAGCTTATTTCCGCATTAGAAGACAAAACGGTGCATGCGCCGCCTGACCTGATAGTCAGCGGCCTTGCGCTCGATTCCCGCAAGGTAGAAGAGGGATTCCTCTTCTTCGCCCTGCCGGGGGAGAAGGAGGACGGCGGCGAGTTTATCGCTGAAGCCAAAGCGCGCGGCGCGGCCTGCGCCGTGTGCGAGCATCCGCCGGAGACGGAAATTCCCTATATCTTAGTGCCAGATGCGCACAAAGCGCTTGCGCTTTGCGCGGCGGTATGGTATGGTACTCCGGCGGGAAAACTCACCGTGGTCGGCGTGACCGGCACAAACGGCAAAACGACCACGACGTATCTTATCAAACAGCTCTTGGAGCGCACAAAGGGCGCGAAGGTCGGCCTGATCGGCACGAATCAGAATTTGATCAGCGACAAGACCATCCCGACCGACCGCACAACGCCCGACGCGCTGACCGTGCAGCGCCTGCTCGCCCAGATGGTCGATGCGGGCTGCACCTATGCCGTGATGGAGGTCTCGTCCCACGCGCTGATGCAGAGCAGGGTAGAAGGAATCCGATTCCGCGTCGGTGTTTTCACGAACCTGACGCAGGATCATCTTGACTACCACGGCACGATGGAGGCCTACTGTGATGCAAAGTCGCGGCTTTTCGACCAGTGTGATATCGCCTGCGTCAACGGCGACGATGCGTGGACGGAGCGCTTGCTCGCCCGCTTTACGGGCGAGCGGATCACATTCGGGCAGGGCATGACGAACGACCTTGTCGGCTGGCGCGCCCGCTACGAAAACGACTGTGTGCGCTTTACCGCCTGCACCGACCTCGACCACGAGGAGACGAAAATCGGCATTCCCGGCGGCTTTTCGCTCTACAATGCGCTCGCGTCGCTTTCTGCCGTGCAGGCGCTCGGCGTGCCGCTATCCGACGCGGCAAAAGCGCTGACGGAATGTGTCGGCGTCAAGGGGCGGTGCGAGGTCGTACCGCTTGATGCACCGTTCACCGTCATCATTGACTATGCGCATACGCCCGACGGGCTCAAAAATATTCTCTCTACGGTCTGCGGCTTTGCCGATGGGCGCGTCATCGCGCTCTTTGGCTGCGGGGGCGACCGCGATAAGACGAAGCGACCCCGCATGGGCCGCATCGCCGCGGCGCTCTCGGACTTCGTTGTTCTCACGAGCGACAATCCCCGCACCGAAGATCCTTACGCCATCCTGCGCGATGTGCTCCCTGCACTTTGGGAGAGCAGAACGCCGTTCGCCGTCATCGAGAACCGGCGCGAGGCCATCGGTTTTGCGCTCCATGAGGCGAAAGAGAGCGACGTGGTCGTCCTCTGCGGCAAGGGGCACGAGACCTATCAGGAGATCGGAACGATAAAATACCACCTCGACGAGAGGGAGGTCGTGCGCGAGAGGTTCGCGCAAGTACAAAGGAAGGACGCCGCCGACGCGGCGAAGGAAAACGAACATGAAGATCATCATTGCCTGCATACTGAGCTTCGCGGTCTCCGCGATCACGGGAAAATTTCTGGTCCCTGAGCTGAGAAAGCTCAAGGCCGGACAGAGCATCCGCGAGGACGGCCCCACCTGGCACGCCGGAAAGGCCGGCACGCCGACGATGGGCGGCTTAATGTTCATCCTCGGCATCTTCGTCTCTATCCTGATCTGCGGCTGGAAGGGCATGATGGCGGGGGACTTTGGGCACCTCTATATCTTCTTTTTTGCGCTGATCTTCGGCGGCATCGGCTTTTTAGACGACTTTGAAAAGGTGAAGCACAAGCAGAACCTCGGCCTCACGGCCCTTCAGAAGTTCCTGCTCCAGCTCGCTGCGGCGGTCGCGTTCCTCTGCCTGATGCGCTTTGAGGGTATGCTGACGCCGAACCTCTACGTGCCGTTTTTCAACACGCAGATCGTCATGAGCTGGTGGGTGTACATGGTGTTTGCGGCGTTTGTCATCGTCGGCACGGTCAACGCCGTCAACATCACGGACGGCATCGACGGCTTGGCCGGCAGCGTGACGGTGCCGGTCGGCCTGTTTTTCACCGTGCTCGCCATCTGGTGGCAGGGCTATGAGCAGCTCGGTATTTATGCTGCGGCGCTCGTCGGGGGACTTCTCGGCTTCCTTATCTACAATTTCCACCCCGCCAAGGTCTTCATGGGCGACACAGGCTCGCTGTTCCTCGGCGGCACGGTGGCGGCGCTCGCCTTTGCCTACGATATGCCGCTCGTGCTGATCCCCGTCGGCTTTGTCTACATCTGCGAGACGCTGTCCGACATTTTGCAGGTCATCTACTTCAAAGCCACGCACGGCAAGCGCCTTTTCAAAATGGCACCGCTGCACCACCACTTTGAGCTCTGCGGCTGGAGCGAGGTGAAGCTTGTCGCCGTGTTCACCAGCGTGAGCGCGCTGTGCTGCCTGGCGGCGCTGTTCGGAGTACTCAACAGATTTCATTTTTGAGAAACGGCAAGCCGTTTCTCAAAAATGAGAGGGGATGCGCGGCGCTCTGTGCCTCGCCGCCCTTGGTGGCTCGGCACTCACTCTGCGAGAAGTATTTTTCGCCACGCACCGGTCGCGGCGAAAAATGATTAAAAATATTTCGCGCCTGCGGGCGCGAAAGTCTGCGACGCTTGGTTGCAAAATGGAGGCAAACTCGCGCAGAGCGCGAGTTTGCAATCAGTATGAAAGGGGGAAGACTGCATGACCAAGGAAGAACGCTTGCTGCGGCAGGAGCAGCGCGAGCGGGCGAAGGCCATCGAGGCGGCGGCGCGCGAAGCGGGCCGCGGACCGCTGGACCTTCCGTATCTTCTGCTGGTGCTCACGCTTTTGGGCGTGGGTCTCATCATGCTGTTTTCCGCGAGCTTCCCCTCCGCCTACTATGAAAACGGCAACCCCGCGCACTACCTCATCCGTCAGGGGATTTTCGCGGTCCTCGGCGTTACGGCGATGTTCGTCGTCGGCAAGATCAACTACGAGCGCTACCGCGCGGTGGCGAAGATGGTGCTGATCTTTTCCATCATCCTGCTGGTGCTCGTCCTGATCCCCGGCATCGGTACGGGCCGACTGACGCACAACGCGCAGCGCTGGATCCGTCTCGGACCCATCCAGTTCCAGCCGTCTGAGATTGCCAAGGTCGGCATCATCCTCTATTTTGCCGATAGCATTTCAAAGAAAAAAGACAAAATGGCCACATTCCGTGAAGGTATCGTACCGTATGCCGCTATCCTCGGCGTGATTGCGGCGCTGATGGCGAAGGAGCCGCACTTTTCCGGTATGGTGCTGCTGCTCGGCGTCGGCGCGGTGATGATGTACGTCGGCGGCATCCGCAACTATTGGGTCGGTCTCGGCTTTGCGCTGGTGCTGCTGGTGATCTACGCCTTTGCGACCGGCATCATCACCTACAACTCGAGCCGAATCGACATCTGGCTCGACCCGTTCAACGAAGAGTGGATGCGAGACAAGGGCTATCAAATCAGGCAGAGCTTGCTCTCCATCGGCTCGGGCGGATTGTTCGGCCTGGGCCTTGGCAAGAGCCGGCAGAAGTTTCTGTTCCTGCCCGAGGAGCACAACGACTTCATCTTTGCCATCATCTGCGAGGAGCTCGGCCTTGTCGGCGCGACGATCATCATGGTCATGTTCGCGCTGCTCATCATCCGCGGCTACTGGATCGCCCTGCACGCGCGCGACCGCTTCGGAAGTCTGCTTGCCGTCGGCGTGACGACGCAGATCGCCTTGCAGGTATTCCTGAACATCGCGGTCGTGACGAATCTGATCCCGAACACGGGTATTTCGCTGCCGTTTTTCAGCTACGGCGGCACGGCGCTCGCCGTGCAGCTGGCTGAGGTCGGCATCGTACTGAGCGTTTCGCGTCAGATGCGCTGACGCGGGAAGGAGAAAACGGCTATGAAGGTCATCTTTACCTGCGGCGGCACGGCGGGGCATGTCAACCCCGCGCTCGCGCTCGCGGGCTATATGCGGGAAAAGGACGCAAGCACGCAGATCTTATTCGTCGGCGCGGAGCGCGGACTGGAGCGCGATCTGATCGCGCACACGGACTATCCGTTCCGTACGGTGAACATTTCATCGTTCCACCGCTCGTTCAGGCCTGCGGAGATCAAACACAACCTTGTCTCGCTCAAAAACCTTGCCCACGCCGAGCGCGAGGCAAACGCGATTTTGAACGATTTTAAGCCGGACCTCATTGTTGGCACCGGCGGCTATGCGAGCTATCCGCTCGTGCGCTACGGCGCAAAGGCGGGCATCCCAACGGCGGTGCACGAGTCAAACATCGTGCCGGGCCTGACGACGCGGCAGTTAGAGCCCCACTGCGACCGCATCATGGTTGGATTTGAGGACTGCCGCGCGCACTACAAGCACCCTGAGAAGGTGGTCGTGACCGGCACGCCCGTACGCGGCGACTTCTTCACGATCAGCAAGCAGCAGGCAAAGGAAAGGCTCGGCATGAACGACGGGCGCAAGCTCATCGTCTCGTTCTGGGGTAGCCTCGGGTCGAACGCGATGAACCGCGCGATGGCGGAGTTTCTGGCACTCGAGAGCGCAAAGGAGCCTTTTTACCATATCCACGGCGTCGGCGAGATCTGCTGGAAGCCGATGCAGCAGTGGATGCACGATGACGGGTTGGAGATCACTGAGCATCCCGCGCTCGACGTGCGCGAGTACATCTACGACATGGCGACTGTCATGCGCGCCGCCGACCTCGTTATCTGCCGCGCGGGCGCGTCTACGCTCAGCGAGCTGACGGCGCTCGGCGTTCCGGCGATACTTGTGCCGTCACCCAACGTGACGAATCACCATCAGGAAAAGAACGCGGCGCTGCTCGGCGACCACGGCGCGGCGCTCGTGCTGCCGGAAGAGGGCCTTGACGGCAAGAAGCTCTTCGCCGCCGCGGCGGGCATCCTGAACGATCCGCAGCGGATGGAGACGATGTCTCAAAACATGGCGGCGCTCGGTATTCCCGACGCGACCAAGCGCATCTACGACACAGTGATGACGCTGCTCAAGTGAAAGAGAATAAAAAGGAAGCGAGCCGTGAGGCTCGCTTCCTTTACTTTTGACGCTTTATTCCGCCTTCAAAATGAAGTCCATATAGATGGGATTGTGGTCGGAGTAGCGATACCCCGCGTCAACGACGTCGGCGGAGACGGCTTCGACGTTGTCGGACACGAGGAAGCCGTCGACCGTCACGCGGAAGGTCGTCTCCTCGTTGTAGGGTTCGTTGGCCGTGCGGCAGGTGGCGACGGGGTGTTCGGGGTCAAACGGCACGACAAGGGAGAGCCCGTCGGGGATCGTCCCCTCGGGGATGGGCTGCGCCCAGGTGTCGTTCTCGCCGCCCGCGACGCCGAAGATCTCGGCAGAATTGCCGAGTAGGTCCTTATTGAAGTCGCCGCCCGCGACGCAGTAGTTGCCGTTTTCGTATTCCGCCAGCATGTCGGCGCAGAGCATTTGCAGCTGCTCGGTCGCGATCGTGCCGTCGGACGTGTAGGCCGAAAGATGCAGGTTATAGAGCACCAGCTCCCTGCCGTTTTCCATCGGGACGCGGCTGACGGAGTAGCAGCGGTCCAGGTCGACGAGCTTCATGATGCCCGTCTCGATCGGCAGCGAGCGGCGTACGGCGGAAGAGATCGGGTGACGTGAGAGCGTCACGATACCGGATTGGTTCGCGCCGTGGGGGTTAATAAGAGGATAGAAGAGGTAGGGACTGTCATAATTCTGCGCGAAGACCTCGTTGAATTCGCTGTTTTCCATCACATCACTGAGATAAGCGTCCTCTGCGATGTGCCAGCTGCGCGTGCCGTCGATGTCGACCTCCTGAAAGAGGGCGAAGTCGGGCGAAAGGTCTTTGACGAGCGAGACCTCGCCGCGCATATTCTCGTCGACAGCCTGCCCGCTGCGGGCGCGGCTCTCCTTGCCGCCGTCCATGAAGAAGCTGTAATCGTCGCTGTACGCGCCGAAGCCCACGTTGGCCGACGAAACGCGGTAGGTGACGCCGGTCTGCGGCGCGTCCGCCATCGGTGCGGCAGAGGCGGCGTCGCAGTGCACCACGCTGAGCGTCTGCCAGTCCTCCGCGCGGTAGTACGCGGCAAAGACATAGATGACGTAAGCCAGCACGATCAAAACAAGCGCCAACAGAATATAGAGCGCGACTTTGAGCGTATTTTTCATGAAAAAAGACTCCTTTCGGGGAGAAATACAATAGTCTCATTTTGCCACAAAGCGGGCGGGAAAGCAAGGCAAAAAGAAGTTGACGCGCCGCGGCAAAATGGCTATACTGAAAATGCCTAACTATTGCCCTGCGAAAGCCGGCAGTCACCCATTTCCTGCAAAAGCCATACGATGGAAAAGTAATGTGCTTGCGGGAGGGAACATGATGTGTGAGCTGTTGGTAGAGGGCGGGGAGCGCCTGTACGGAGAACTCACGATACAAGGCTCAAAAAACAGTGTGCTGCCGATTTTGGCGGCGACGCTTTTGTGCGCGGACACCTGCGTGATCGAAAATTGTCCGAAGCTGCGGGACGTGGATGCGTCCGTTGCCATTTTGCGGCATTTGGGCTGCTGCACGCACTGGGAGGGAAATGCGCTCGTGGTCGACACAGCGCGCATGGACCGCGCGGTCGTGCCCGACGCACTGATGCGAGAGATGCGCTCGTCGGTCATCTTTCTCGGCGCGATTCTGGCGCGCTGCAAGGAAGCGACGATCTGTTATCCCGGCGGCTGCGAGCTGGGGCCGCGTCCCATTGACCTGCACTTAAGCGCGCTGCGCGCCTTGGGCGCGGAGATCAAAGAGACGGGCGGCGAGCTCAAGTGCCGCGGCGGAACGCTCCTCGGGAGCGATGTGTACTTACCCATGCCGAGCGTGGGCGCGACGGAAAATGCGCTCCTCTGCGCCTGCGGCGCAGACGGCGTGACGACGATCTACAACGCCGCGCGCGAGCCGGAGATCGTCGATTTACAGAACTTTATCAACGCGATGGGCGGCAACGTCCGCGGCGCGGGCGGTTCAATCATCACAGTCGAGGGGAAGCGTGCGCTGCACGGCGGAACATACCGCATCATCGCCGACCGCATCGTGGGCGCGACGTATCTCTGCGCCGCGGCCTGCTGCGGGGGAGAGGTACGCCTTCGCGGCGTCGACCCGCGGCCGCTTTCGACTGTGTCCGGCGCGCTGAGCGAGGCGGGCTGCACGGTCAAAAGCGGGGAGGACGATGTTTTCCTCCAAAGTGATGGCAGTCTTAGATCCATCCGCCCTGTGCGCACGGCGCCCTATCCGGGCTTTCCGACGGACGCGCAGCCGGTGCTGATGGCGGCGCTTTTGAAAAGCGCGGGCAGCACCGTTTTTGTGGAGAATATTTTTGAAAACCGTTACCGCCATGTCGACGAGCTGGCGCGCATGGGCGCTGAGGTGCGCGTCGCGGGACGCGTGGCCGTCGTCACGGGACGCGAGCACCTGCACGGTGCGCGCGTCAAGTGCACCGACCTTCGTGCGGGGGCGGCGCTCGTCATCGCGGGATTGCAGGCCGACGGGCTCACGCGCATCTCGCGCATCGAGCACATCGACCGCGGCTATGAGAGCATCGAGCGCGACCTTGGCGTGCTGGGCGCGCATGTGCGGCGGGAGACGGGTACATAAGCAAATGAAGAAAAAGGCAGGAAAACTATGGCGTCAAAGCGAAGAAACAGACGGCGCAGGCGGGGAAGAGCCTCTTTCCCGCTGAGACTTTTGTGCCTCGCGGTCGTGATCGCCGCGTTTCTCGGCGCGCTGACGATGTTCTTCCGCATCGATATGATCGTGGTGGAGGGCAACGAGCGCTATACCGAGGAACAGATCATCGAGGCGGCCGGCGTGCAGAAGGAGCAGAACCTTGTGCTGCTGAACAAATATAAGGTCAAACAATCCATTTTCGACACGCTTCCGTATGTGGAGACCGTTGTCATCAACCGCAAATACCCCGACGCGCTCATTCTGACCGTGACGGAGTGCACGGCCTCCGCCGCGCTGACGGGCGAAAACGGCACATGGCTCATGAGCGACGAGGGCAAAATTCTGGAGCGCGCATCGCAGATCCCCGAGGGCTGTGCGCGCGTGACCGGCTGCACGCTCGTCGAGCCCGCGGTCGGCGCGATGGCGGCGTTTGCGGACGAGGATTCTTATAAATTCGAGCGCCTGCTCACGCTGCTGCGCACAGCGGAGGATAAGCAGCTTCTCTCCATGATCGGCGAGATCGACCTGAGCGACGGCACGGCCATCACCTTTACCTATTTGGACCGATTTACAGTCAAAATGCCCTGGGATGCGGACATTGCCTACAAGCTCGGGAATGTGCGCACGGTGGTGGAGCAGCTTGAAGCCAACCAGACCGGCACGATCAACCTGATGAACGACGGCAGGGCTGACTTCATCCCGGAATAAAGGCGGAAGTTGACGTAAAAAAGTTTCCCCGAAATGGCCGATTGCTATTGACCCCGCGGGAAAACCGTAATACAATAATTAAGATAGCAAATACCTGATATTGTGGCGCTTGCAGCGGCAAGTGCCTTGCCCATACAACAGATTGCAGGAGGAACCGACATGGCATTCGGATTGGAGACCGGTCCTGAAAACGTAGTTAAGATCAAGGTCATCGGCGTTGGCGGCGGCGGCAACAACGTGGTCAACCGCATGGTGCGCACCGGTGCGCGCGGCGTCGACTTTGTCGCGGTGAATACAGATAAGCAGGCGCTCAACGTGTCTGCCGCCACTTATAAAATTCAGATCGGCGAAAAGCTGACGCACGGTCAGGGCGCGGGCTCCGACCCTGAGGTCGGCCGCAAGAGCGCCGAGGAGAGCCGCAACCAGATCGCCAAGGCGCTCGAGGACACTGATATGGTCTTCATCACCGCCGGCATGGGCGGCGGCACCGGCACGGGCGGCGCGCCCATTGTTGCCGAGATCGCGCGCGAGGCGGGCATCCTGACCGTCGGCGTCGTGACGAAGCCCTTCGGTTTTGAAGGCCGCCGCCGCATGACGCAGGCGGAAGCGGGCATCGAAGAGCTCAAGACCAAGGTCGACTCGCTCGTCATCATCCCGAACGAGCGCCTCAAGCATGCGACCGACCAGAAGATCACCTTTGCCAACGCATTCGAGATCGCGGACGACGTACTGCGTCAGGCGGTGCAGAGCATCTCCGACCTGATCCGTGACACGGGCTTCATCAACCTCGATTTTGCCGACGTGACCGCCATCATGAAGGACGCGGGCCTTGCCCACATGGGCGTCGGCCGCGCCGCCGGCAAGAACAAGGCCGAGGAGGCCGCGCGCATGGCCATTTCGTCCCCGCTGCTGGAGACCTCCATCAACGGTGCGCACGGAGTGCTCATCAACGTCACGGGCTCGATGGACATCGGCCTCGACGAGGTCGAGCAGGCAGCGTCCCTCGTGCAGGAGGCCGTGCATCCCGACGCGCTCACGATCTTCGGCGCGACGTTCGACGAGACGCTCGATGACGAGATCCGCGTCACCGTCATCGCCACGGGCTTTGACAAGGCGCCCGGCGCGCTGGACTTCAACAAGGATAAGAAGCCTGCCGAGCAGAGCGGCGAGAGCGCCGCTGCCGGTCTTGCGCCGCTCGACTTCGACAAGGAAAAGGCCGAGGAAGAGGCCAAGCACGAAGATGAGCCCGATCCGTTCGACGACATCTTCAAAATTTTCAACCGCGAGCGTTAAATGGAAACAATTCCCAAAATTCCGCAGACTTTGGTCTGCGGAATTTCTTTGTCCGCATTTACAGCGCTATTTCAAAAAGCGATGCCAGCGCATCAAAATTTTGCACCTTTTAATTTTGCCCGAAGCGCAGAAAGTAAATGCGCCGGACAGAGAAAAAGAAATGAAAAAGAAAAAATTTCCGGCATTGGGCGGACGGCAGCGTCCTGCGCGCACAGGCGCGCCGCCCGCCCGCATTTTTTAAAGGGGTGAGAGAATGGATGGAACGCATCGCACAAAAAGGCGAACGGCGGCGATCCTGCTTGGATTTTTTGCTGCCGCTGCGATCGCAATGCCGTCTGCGCAGGCGGCGGACCGGACGGTCAGCGAGCTGATCCCCGTCGGACAGACCGTCGGCGTCAAGCTCTTTTCCGACGGCGTGCTCGTCGTGGGCTTTTCCGATGGGGAAAGTCCGGCGAAGGACTGCGGACTCAAGGAGGGCGACGTCATCACGGCCATCGGCGGGCAAAGCCTGGACACCATTGAGGAATTCCGCCAGCTTTTGGCAGAAAACGGCGAGGACGCCGCGGCGCTGACCGTCAAGCGCGGCAGCCGCACGATCGAACTGAGCGCGGAGCCGGAGAAGGACAAGGATGGCGAGTACCGTCTCGGCGCCTGGGTGCGCGACAGCATGGCGGGCATCGGCACGATGACTTTCTACGACCCGCAGAGCGGCACCTTCGGCGCGCTGGGCCACGGCGTGACAGACGTGGACACGGGACAGCTTTTGCCGCTCGACCACGGCAGCATCATGGACGCCTCGGTCAAGGCGGTGAAAAAGGGGGAGCGTGCCTCGCCCGGCGAGCTCAAGGGCGACTTTGACCTGACGCGCGACAGCGGCACGCTTTACGCCAACACCGAATGCGGCATTTTCGGCAAGCTCTCGGCAGAGGACGCAGCAAAGATCGTCGGCGCGGCGCTGCCGATCGCAAAAAAGGACGAGGTCAAGACCGGCAAGGCGACGATCTTAGCCACCGTTTCCGGCAATGAAACGCGCGAGTATGCCATCGAGATCGAAAAGATCTACTCGCCTTCCGGCAGCACGCGAAATCTGCTGCTGCGCGTGACGGACGAGGAGCTTCTTGCGCAGACCGGCGGCGTGGTGCAGGGAATGAGCGGCAGCGCGATTTTGCAGGATGGCAAGATCATTGGCGCGGTCACGCACGTCCTGCTGGATGATCCGTCAAGAGGTTATGGTATTTTTATCGAAAATATGCTCTCTGCGGCGGGCCTTTCGAGTGAATAACCTACCAAGATGGAAGAACATTTGTGTTAAGATTCCGTAAAAACAACCAAGTTTTCGCGCAAAAAGTTAGAAAAAGATGGTTAGATTCGACATAACTCGCTTGAAAACGCTGTCCAAATATGTTAGCTTAAAGCCATGGCAGAACGAAGACGTCACATTTTGCTGCTGAAGCTGGCCGGCTGGGTCGGCGAAAACTTGTGTGAAAAGGACGGGATGACATGGACAAGAGGATCACGGTCGTATTAGCGGACGCAAACGAGGAGTTCCGCACAGCACTGAAACAGGCATTGGAAGCAACGGGTGAGTTCGACGTAGTGGGATGCGCAGCCGACGGACTGGCTGCGGCGCAGGATATAGCGGAGCGAAAGCCGCAGCTTCTTGTGATGGATCTTTTGCTGCCGGGACTTGACGGCTTTGGCGTGCTCGAGCAGGCGGCGAAGGACAAGGTGCAGATGAAGACAGTTGTCGTCTCGGCTCTTTATCGCGATCAGATCGTGTCGCAGGCGATGAGCCGCGGCGTATCGTTCTTCATGCCCAAGCCCTGCGAGCTGACCTCGCTTTTAGACCAGATGCGCCGCGCGGTCAACGAGGGTGAGGAGAGCGAGGACGAGTCGCAGGCGCTTGAGCGCGAGGTCACGGCAGTGATCCACGAGGTCGGCGTGCCCGCGCACATCAAGGGCTATCAGTACGTGCGCGAGGCCATCGTCATCGCCGTGCAGGACATGGATGTCATCAACGCCGTGACAAAGGTGCTCTATCCCGAGGTCGCGCGCCGCTACAGCACCACGCCCTCGCGCGTCGAGCGCGCTGTGCGCCATGCGATCGAGGTCGCGTGGGACCGCGGCGACCTGGAGACGCTCCAGCGCTATTTTGGCTACACGGTATCCAACACGAAAGGAAAGCCGACCAACAGCGAGTTTATCGCCATGATCGCGGACCGCATCCGTTTACAACGGAAGATCTATAGGGTGTGAGGTGAAGTATAGGCGGTACAAGGTTTTTTCCGAGTAGTCAGAAATTTTTCAAAGCGATGAACAAGGCCGAAATACAATGAAAACGCTTTGAAAAAGCTATTAATCTTTCGCCTTAAAGATACTAACTCCCTCAATTCATTGGGTGACAAAACCGGATGAATTGGGGGAGTTTTTTATGTTTACTAACAAAATGATTTGGCAGATTGACGAGTACATGCTCTATTGCCAAAGCAAACAGCTCAGCGAAAAGACAATGGAGAGCTATGAGCAGACACTTCATCTGTTTGAAAGATGGTGTGGAGATGAAATGCTGATTGAGAATGTAACGGAGATAACCGAGGGAATTTATCCGTCGCTATATCAATGATTTGCAGACAAGAGGGAAATATACGGTGTGTTGCAATGACGGAACGAAGAAAATAAATTGCCCAGAGCGACGTAGAGATTTTCGACAGCCGGTCAGCGTGACAACGATTAAGGACTATTCAACGGATGCGGTATTGTTCTATCCCGGCCTTTCATATGCGTTTTTCAGCGTGCTGGAAAATAATATGTGCGATATTTCATCTCAAATATATGAAGTTACACAGCAGTATGAAGTTGATTCGGTTGTTATTATGCATGGATACTACTCTGAGTGGGGAGACTTGTTTAAAATCAGAAATGGTGGTATTGTAAAATTCATTCTCTAAATTGCAATATAAAAGGAACGGAACGACCAGAAAAAGCAGTGCTGATGCAGAGTACACAACGATCCCCGTCCGGCGGAACCTTCCGCCGGACGGGGATCGTTGCTTTTTTACTTTTCCTGTTTCTTTTTCATGCGGCGCTCAATGTGCTTCAATCCCCACAGGCACAGCCAGGAGGCGGCGCCGAGGAGCAGCGAGCCAAGCGCAAATTGCTTTTTCTTCATGTCGATATCCTCATGTGTCGCTTTCGCGTAAAACAACGTCTGCGGTGAAGCGCTTGCCGTCGCGCTCGACTAAGAGCTTGAGCGTTTCGCCTGCTTCATGGCGGCGGCGGACACGCAGAAGGTCGGTGGACTTTGTCAACGCTTCGCCGTCGGCTGCTACGATAAGGTCACCCTCCTGGATGCCGGCCTCCTCACCGGGGCCGCCGGGCGTGACCTCCATGACGAGAAGCGCGCTCTCGCCATTTTCTGCCGTGACGGGAACGGGCTGCACCGAAATGCCGATCATCACCTCGCCGTGTACCTCACCGTAGGCGATCAGGTCATTGATCATATAGGCGGTCGAGGCGATGGGAATGGCAAAGCCGAGACCCTCCACGCTCGTGGTGGAGGACGAGCCCATCTTCATCGTGTTGATACCGACGACCTGTCCGTACACGTTGATGAGCGGGCCGCCGGAGTTGCCGTTGTTGAGCGCGGCGTTCGTCTGAATGAGCGTCATCGTCACGCCGTCGACGTACACGTCGCGGTTGATGGCGGAGACGATGCCGTCGGTCAGTGTGCCGCGCAGCTCCACGCCGAGCGGGTTGCCAATGGCGTACACCGGATCGCCGACGGTCAGCGCGTCAGAGTCGCCGAATTCCGCGGCGGGAAGGCCGCTGGCCGCGATCTTGATGACAGCGAGGTCCTTTTCTTCGTCAAGTCCCAGAAGGCACGCACGGTAATCCTCGCCCGTGTCGAGCACGACGTAGCACTCCGAGCCGCCCGCGATGACGTGGGCATTCGTGAGGATGAAGCCATCCTCGGTGAAGATGACGCCCGTGCCGACCATGGCGCTGCCGTCGCGGTTGCCGGTGAGCACCGTGACGGTGGAGGGATTGACTTTCTGGTAAATTTCCTGGATCGTCAGCGCCTCGCCGTGGCTCTCGTTGTAGCGGAGCTTGACCTGATCGGTGTTGGGCAGGCGCTTGATGGTCGTTTCGCCATGCTCGCTGTTGTCGTAATAATCTTCGTCATGGCGCTGCTCAAAATCATCGTCGTGATAGGACCGGTGATCGTCGAACGCGCCGCCGAGCCACAGCGCCGTGACGACGCCGCTGACGATGAGCAGCCCGAGCATGCAGAAAAGGAAGATCTTAAGTCCTTTCCGCTTTTTACGCGGCGGGTCCTTTTTCGGCTGTCCGGGCAGCGGCGTGGGCTGAATGTAGCGTTCCACGATGGGCGTGACCGGTGCTTCATAGCGCAGCACGACCTCCTGCGGCTCATTGCCCTGTCCGCTCTGGGGGATATCCTGATTCTCGTGATCCATAGTGTTTGCTTCTCCTGATGGGGACTTTACTGCGCGGTCTGCCCGCCGGCGAGCGTCACGCTGAAGGTGAACGTCGTCAGGCCGTTTTCGCTTGTGACGGCGATGTGCTCCTTGTGCTGGTCCAGAATGGTTTTGACCACGTAGAGCCCGAGGCCCACGCCGTCCTTGTCCTCGGAGCGGGACTTGTCGCTCTTGTGGAAGCGCTCGAACAGCAGCGGGATCTCCTCGGCGGGGATGGTGTCGCCCTCGTTGCGAACCGAGATCAGCGCCTTGCCGTTGAGCGTCGTCACGCCGAGGTAGAGCGCCGAACCCTTGCGGGCAAATTTCGTCGCGTTTTCGAGCAGATTGTAGATGACCTGCGTAATGAGGTCGTTGTCGCCGAGCACCATGATGCCGCTGTCGGGAATGTCGGCGTCGACATCGAGCCCGCGGTCGGTGATCTTCTTCTCCATCGAAATGAGCACGCGGCGCATGCTTTCGCACACGTCGAACGGCGCCTTCGTGCGCGTCAAGTCGCGCGACTGGAGCTGCGAGACCTCAAGCATGCGGCGCACGAGACGGGAAAGCCGCCGCGCCTCGTCCGAGATGATGCGCAGGTACTCCTTTTCCTGCTCGGGCGGGATCGTGCCGTCCAGAATACCGTCGGTATAACCCGCGATGGTTGTCATCGGGGTCTTTAATTCGTGGGAAACGTTGGCGATGAACTCGCGGCGCTGGCGTTCGGTCTCCTGTAAGGAGTCCGCCATGTTGTTGAACGACTCGGCGAGCTCGGAGATCTCCGTCACACCCTCGTAGTTGTGCATGCGCACGTCGAAATTGCCCTCGGCAAAGCGGCGCGTCGCCTCCGCCATCTCGTGGATGGGGCGCGACTGGCGCATGCTGACCCACGCGCTCACGACAAACGAAAGCAGCAACACCGTCACCGCCGTCATGAAAAACAATCCGATAAACGTGCGCCACATCGTCGTCAGCGCCCGCGCGCCGGTCACCGCCAGCACGAAGCCGACGGTTGCGCCCTCGCTCACGATCGGTACGCCGACGACGAAGTGCGTGTCCTCATAGATGTCGCCGAGTGTGGTGCGTACGGCGTAGGTGTCATCGCTCATCGCGCCCTCGGCCACGTCCTGCGGCACGGTCAGCACGCGGTTGACGAGAGTTGTATCGGTCGTCAGCAGCAGGTTGCCGTCCGAGTTGCAGATGAGAAATTCTGCATCCGTCACGTTTGAAGCGAAGTCCGCCAGCTCACGCAGCCCTGTGAGCGAGCCATTTTCCATGTAGGACGACACCATGTGCGACACGACCGTCGCCTTGCTCTGCATCTGCTCGCTGCGCTCATCGATGGCGTAGGAATACGTCAGCGCGAAGAACGCGCTGCCGAGCAGCGCCAGCGTCAGCATGACGACGCTTGCCGTAAGCAGAAAATTCTGCCAGTAGATCGTGCGGCAGCGGGTCTTGACCTTTTTGAGCGTCCAGCGCTTTTTCTGTGTTTTCTCTTTGTTTTCTTCCGGCATACTGAATTACTTCACTTCGAATTTATACCCGACGCCCCAGACGGTCTTGAGCGCCCACTGGTCGCTGACGTTTTCGACCTTTTCGCGGAGCCTCTTGACGTGTACGTCCACCGTGCGCGAATCGCCGAAGTAGTCGAAGCCCCACACCTCGTCAAGCAGCTGATTGCGCGTGTAGACGCGGTTCGGCGTGGCGGCAAGGTGGTAGAGAAGCTCCAGCTCTTTGGGCGGCGTGTCGATCTTCTTGCCGTCGACGATGAGCTCGTAGGAGTCGAGGTCGATGATGAGCTTGTCGAACGTGAGGCGCTTGTGTGTGTCCTCGGGGATCTCGCTGCGGCGCAGCACGGCGTTGATGCGCGCGAGCAGCTCCTTCATCTCAAAGGGCTTGACGACATAGTCGTCTGCGCCCATCTCCAGGCCGTGGATGCGGTCGTTGACCTCGCCCTTGGCGGTGAGCATGATGATCGGGCACTTAGACGTCTCGCGGATCTTGGCGCATACGCCCCAGCCGTCGAGCACGGGGAGCATCACGTCGAGCAGCACGAGGTCGGGCTCTTTTTCCTTGAATTCCTCCACGGCCTTGCCGCCGTCGGCGGCGATGCGGACGTCGAAGCCCTCTTTGTCGAGATACATCTTAATGAGGTTGGAAATATTATTGTCGTCCTCCACGACAAGAATATTGCGTGCCATGCTGGTTTCCTCCTTCACACAAGCGTGTGTCTTTCTTCTGTGTTATTGTTTATTATACGCGAAATAGTGCGCTTTTCCTGAACAATTTGTAAAACCGTCACGCGTCGTTTATGACCGCGAGCTCGTTGAGCGCCGTGATGAGGCGCGAGGACGAGCGGAGGCGAGAGAGCAGCGTGCTCCAATCTGCCTGAACGGCGGTGTCAGCGCCGAGATAGGCGATGCACCCGCCGGAGCGGGCCTGACGCGCGATGCTGCTGGCGGCCTGCGCCGCGGTGGGAAGACCGCCGCTGTAATCCAGGTCAAAGTCAATGGGGCAGTAGCCCGCGGCGCGCACGGCGCGCAGCGTCTTGTCCGACGCGCCGTAGAGGGCGACAAGCCGCGTCTTTTCATTGCACGCGGCCCAGAGCGCGCTGTTTGCGCGCTCGATCGCGCTGAGAGTGCGCGCGCTGCCGCCGGAGGCGTCGATGCGCAGCGCAGCGGCGTTGCCGCTGATGACGACGCGGCGCAGCAGATCGCCGGGCGAGGAAAGCTGCTCTTCCGAGAAGAGGAACGTCGCCGTCGCGTTGTCACTTGCGAGCGTGTCGAGCAGGACGTTTGCGCTCTCTTCGTCCGTCACGCGCAGCGCGAGACAGACGAGGTCGCGGTCGCCGTCGGTGTTCTGATCTGGCGTGTTGCCGGGATCGTTCGAGTCGCTGTGCGTCTTCATGTATTCGTTGTAGCGCTGCTCCATGGACATGGCCGCGGCGTCGATGAACTTCGCGTCCGAAAGCACGACCGTGTCGCTCTTGACGCGGACGAGATAGCCGTAGGTCACGCGCGTGTAGCTATAATCGAGCGAGAAAAACTGCGTCAGAAGGTCGAGCGGCAGGAACACAACGTCGCTGCGCACGATGGCCGGACCGCTGTACTGGCGGTCGTTCTGGTCGGCGACGGTGCCTGCGGCGAAGTTGAACGTCAGCGCACTGCCCTGCCGGTAGACAACGGCAGTGCTCTTGTCGCGGCTGCGGGAGTAGAAAAGGCCCAAGTCCGTGCCGGTGATGACCGTGGAGGGGACATACAGCCGCCCACCCGACCAGAACGGCATCGTCTCATCGCTCAGATCAGGCAAAAGTTGGTCGTTGACGGCGGTGAAATAGACAGTCGTCTCGGCCCTCGTTTCGCTGGGGGTGAGGGAGAAGACCATCAGCAATACAAGCAGCAGACACAAAAAACGCTTGCTCTTCATTTCTCCCGCCTCCTTGCGTGTTTTATCTTGGTATTATAGCAATATTTCCGCCGCTTTGCAATATCCGCGATGCCTCAGCCGTCATAATAGCCGACGGTGGTGTTCGAAAAATAGTGCTGCACGATTTCCTCGGCGGAAAGGCCCTGCTTGGCGAGAATATTCGCTCCATATTGGCTCATGCCGACGCCGTGGCCGTAGCCCGTGACGTGAAACGTGAAGGCATTGTCCTTGTACTCCACAGTGAACGACGGCGAGCGCAGCGAGAGGATCGTGCGCAGGTCGTTGCCGCGCAGCTTGACGCCGCCGACCGTGACGGAGGCGACATAGTCCGAGTCATTACGCACGATATCCTTGATCCAGTCCTCTGGGCTGCCGGAGAGGTCGGCGTCCGGCTTGGCGGCGAGGACGAGGGATTTGAATTCCGCCGCCGTGAACGTCGCGACCGAGTAGTAGTTCGGTACGAGCTCTTCCGTCTCGGGGCTATCGACCTTTTGGAGATACGGCAGATCGTTCATCCACACGTCGCCCGCGCCCTGCGTGCTGCCGTCGGCGGACGAGAAGAACACGGCGAGGATGGGCGCGCCGTCGTACAAAATGACCTCGCCGTCCGTTTCGCTCACGGCACGGGCGAGCTTTTCCTCGTAGTAGACGGCCATGCTGCCCCAGTTGGCCGCGGCCTGTTCGGCATTCAAATACGCCTTGCAGCAGGTGTGATCGTCGCAGGCGTCGGCGCCTGGATGGTTGGCACTGCCGCCGCCGCGGATGCGGTAGAGCGTGTAGGTGCGCGCGGCGATGGCCTGTGCCTTGAGCGCCTCCTCCTCAAACGAGGCGGGCATTTCCGCGCGCAGCACGCCGAGAAGGTATGTGCCCATGTCCATCTCCTGAACCTCGCCCTGAATTTGGACGCGCAGCGTTTTTGCGCTGTCGCGCTCGCCGGGGGCGGCGATCTCGCCGCTCGGCATGGGAGATTCCGAGCCGTCCTGTGTGTTCGGCGTGTCGTCAAAGCGGCCTGCCGCCGCCCAGGCGAGGATCCAGATGAGGCCGATCAATAATATCGTGATGCGAAGAAGCTGTTTCAAGGCGTGTTCCTCCCTGCGGCCCACGGCCGCGATGCTTAAGTGACAGTGTTTTTATCAGTGTATGACCGACTTGTCCGCAAAATGATTCATGGACAAACGGGAATGAGTGTGCTATCATCAGTAAACAGATATTTTCCGGCGCTGCGTGCGCCGTATTCCGGAAAAAGAAAGGGTTCGGTTTTGTGAAAATTCTTCATTGGCTTTTGCTGGTGCTTTTTTCTGCGGCAGCGGCGCTGGCACGCCTTCGCCTGCTATCCGTCGGCTTTGACGCGGACGGACTTCCTGTCCCGATGGACTTAAACACCATGGCGCTGCCCGCGGTGCTCATCGTTGCGGCGGTCATAGCGCTTATCATGGCGCGGCGCTATCCCGCCCAGCGCGAGCTGTGCGGCAGCATGGACCTCTACTTCGCCTTTGACCGTTCGACGCTTGCGGTCATGCTGATGGTGCTCGGCAGCTTTGCCCTGATCGGCTCAGCAGTGTGCTCGCTGGTGTTCTCGCTCCGCACGACGCTTATGATGATCCTGTCCGTTTTTCTGGCGGTCGGCGCGGCATGCCTGCTGTACGCTACGACCGCGCTGCGCCGCAAGGCGGAATTCCCCGGTGTTGTGCTGCTCGTGCCCGTATGCGCGATGGTGCTTGCGCTGATCCTTTTCTACCGCGAGCATGCGGCAGACCCCATCCTGCGCCACTACTATGTCGAAACGCTGGCACTCGCGGCGCTGACGGTGCTGCTGCTCGAATTTGCGGCCTTTGCGTTCCGCGGCGGCGCGCCGCGGCTGCTGATGCCCGCGAGCACGATGAGCGTCATCCTCTGCGCGGCGGCCTTGGCCGCGCGCCCGACGCTTGCCGAGATCCTCTTCTACGCCGGCGGCGCGTGCATCGCGCTCGGTATCGGCGCGGCGGCGGACTTCGATCCGTGACGCCATCCTACATCAGAATATAACGAAAAAGGACGCCTCACGGCGTCCCTTTTCTTATAAGATGGAAGATTGGATGAAAAGAAGCTATTGTCTCTTGCAAGGATTAAGATAAAGGACGCATGTTAACAAAGTTCGAGGGAAAGTGTTACAAAAGTGTTAAATAGAAAGAAAATCCGGAAACCCTTGTAAATCAAGGGAAATCCTTGCACCGCAGTCGTTTGCGGTCTGCATGTTACTGTGCGAGACTGTATGAAACTGTCTATATTTCGGACGCAGTAATGACGCAGTAACCGCCGAACGCAGCCGGCCAAATGACGCACGAAAGCGAAATCACTTTACGAACGCAGCGTGCGGAAAAAATCGGCCAGCACGGCGCGGCATTCGTCTTTCAGAATGCCGCCCACGAGCGCGGGGCGGAAGGGAAAGCGCTCCATAAAGAGGTTCAGCACGCCGCCGCAGGCGCCCATCGTCTCGTCGCGCGCGCCATAGTAGACGCGCGGGATGCGCGCGTTGACGATCGCGCCCGCGCACATCGGGCAGGGCTCGAGTGTCACGTAGAGCGTGCAGCCGTCGAGCCGCCAGGAGCGCAGACGTTCATTTGCCTGTGCGATGGCTTCCATCTCTGCGTGCGAGGAGGTGCGCTGCAGTTCCTCACGCCGGTTGCGGCCTCGGCCGATGATCTCGCTGTCTTTGACGATGACACAGCCGACGGGCACCTCGCCCTCCTGTGCGGCCTCGCGCGCGAGAGACAGCGCCTCGCGCATATAATCTTCATGCTCCATACTTGGCTCCTTGTTTGAAAAGAGGAATATTTGTCCACACTTTCCATACACTGACATTGCAGAGGTATGGGAGGGCGAAAACATGCGAAAGGTCAATTTGCTGCGCTGTGACGTCGCGCGCGATGCATCCATGCAGGACTTGTTCAGCGAGCTGCGCGACACGCGTGTCGCGCTGTCGCAGGCGTACGCGCGCTTCAACGCGGTCTGTGCGCCGGAGCTCGTCGACGCCTGCGTGTATGAGATCAACGCCGAGCTCTCACGCTATGACTACCTGCTGCGCCAGATCAAGGAGCGCAGCGGCGAAGCCGTGTACAAAACGTGCAGCGAGGGGGTCGCAAAATGGGGATAACGGAAAAAATACTGCTTGTCCTGTTTGCCGTGTTTGCGCTGCTCGCGGTGCTCAGGCTGTTCGCCGCGCCGTTGAAGCTCGCGGGCAAGCTGCTCGTCAACACGCTGCTCGGCTTTGCGCTGCTCGGCATTCTAAGCGCGCTCGGCGTGCTCGCCAAGCTTTCGCTGGGGCTGAATCTTTTCAACGCTCTCGTCATCGCCGTCCTCGGCGTGCCGGGCCTCGCGCTGCTGATCTTGCTGAGGCTGGTGTTTATTTAATGTACATAGGACAAAAGCCTCGTAGAGTTTTTACCCGCGAGGGGTACGCGGCATCCGTAGAGCAGCAAAGCTGCTAACGGCTGCCCAGGTGCCCATAGGCACGAAAAGATTTTAATCGTTTTCTGCCGCGACATGCGCGTGGCAGAAAACACTTTGCGCGAAGCGTGTGTCGAATTGGCCTCTTTCAGCGGCCAACCGAGGCACAAAGCGCAGTGAAATATTCTCGGAAAAGTGACAACGTCACTTTTCCGAATTTTTTGTATCCCAGCCGTACAGCGGATACCGCTGCATCGCGCCAAAGAGCTTCTGCTTGAGGTCTGGGTAGCGCTCGGAGAGCGACTCGATGAGTTCCTTGACCTCCTGACGGCGCGTTTCACCGTTGGCAGGGCAGGGGTTGTGCACGATGGGAAGATCGAGCTTTGCCGCGACATTGCGCACCTGCTGCTCCTTCACATAGAGCAGCGGGCGGATCTGCGTCACGTCCGAGCGGCTCAGGTATGTCACGGGCTGGAAGCAGCCGATGCGGCCCTCAAAGAGAAGATTCATCAAAAGTGTCTCGACCGCGTCGTCGTAGTGGTGGCCGAGCGCGATCGTTTTGATGCCGTGCTCGTTCATCGCGGTCGAAAGCGCACCGCGGCGGAGCTTGGCGCACAGCGAGCAGGGATTTTTCTCCTTGCGCTCCAAAAACACGATCTCATAGATCGGCACGTTCACGCGGATGTACTCGACACCGAGCGCCGCGCAATAGTCGGCCACGGCATCAAAGCTCATGCCCGGCACACCCGTTTCGACCGTGATGGCCACAACCTTGAACGGCTTCTGGTAGAATTTGGAAAGGCGCGCGAGCACAGTGAGCGTGACGAGCGAGTCCTTGCCGCCGGAGACGCCGACGGCAACGGTCTCGCCGGATTCGATCATGTCATAGTCCGTGACGCAGCGGCGCACGAGGCCCAAGATTTCCTGCATAGGTACAGCTCCTTGCGAAAAATAAAAGAATTTCGATTTTGTGATTTGAGAAATTGAGAGATAATCAAAGAAAACGAGAGAATTTACGAGCATTGCTTGCGCTAAATTAAAATGGTGTTGACATTTCCGCGCCGGAATGCTATAAATAGACTCGTTCCGATTTTACCAAGGGACAAAGAAAATGTAAAGCATGAGCTTTCATTCATAGATCAAATGGAGGAAACACACCATGTCCACTTTTATGGCGAACAAGGGCAACATCGAGCGTAAGTGGTACGTCATCGATGCTGCCGGCAAGCCCATGGGCAAGACCGCCGTTGCTGCGGCTGATCTGCTCCGCGGCAAGCGCAAAGTCACCTACACCCCGCACGCCGACTGCGGCGACAACGTCATCATCATCAACGCTTCCAAGGCCATCCTCACCGGCAACAAGATGGAGCAGAAGTACTATCGTACGCACTCCGGCTGGGTCGGCGGTCTGAAGGAGACCAAGTATCGCATCCTCATGCAGGAGAAGCCCGAGCTTGCGATGCGCGTGGCCGTGCGCGGCATGATGCCCCGCAACACCGTGACCAAGGACTCCCTGAAGCGCCTGCACATCTACGCTGGTGACACCCACGAGCAGCAGGCCCAGAAGCCCGAAGCCTACGAAGTCTAAGGAGGAAGAGAAGAATGTATCAGTCCAAGAAGCCTTATCTGTACGGCACCGGCCGTAGAAAGTCCTCCGTCGCCCGCGTTCACCTCTTCCAGAACGGCACCGGCGCTATCACCATCAACGGCCGCGACATCGACGAGTATTTCGGTCTCGAGACCCTGAAGATGGTCGTCCGTCAGCCCCTCGCCGCTACGGAGGAGCTCGGCAAGGTCGACATCGTTGCCACCGTCGAGGGCGGCGGCGTTTCCGGTCAGGCCGGCGCTCTGCGCCACGGCGTGGCCCGCGCCCTGCTGCTGGTCAACCCCGAGTACCGCACCGTCCTGAAGAAGGCCGGCTTCCTCACGCGCGATCCTCGTATGAAGGAGCGCAAGAAGTACGGCCTCAAAGCCGCCCGTCGCGCGCCTCAGTTCTCCAAGCGCTAAAAAAGTTCTATTTCCCCGGAAAACTTCGGTTTTCCGGGGTTTTTCTTTACCTATTGTTCGGATACTTAAATCTGTGGGGTCTGATTTTTGAGGAAATCGACCACAATATGTTGTGGTCTGGCGAAAATTAACCACTATTTTTGAGGTGGGAAAAGTGGTGTAAAGCCCGTTTGAGGTGGGAAAAGTGGTGTGAAAAAACGCATCATAAATGGCATAAAAAATGGGCAATCCCTGTGTGAATATAAAGTTGCCCATATCGTTGAGATGCTGCGTGGAAAGAAAGAACCAACCATTATCCATACCGACCAAGGCTCTGTGTATTCCTCAAAAGCGTACAACGAACTGATTCAGGACAGCAACCTTGTCCGCTCCATGGCGCAGGCAGGTAAACCAACGGATAATCCTGTCAATGAGGCTCTAAACGGTTGGATAAAAAAAAGAACTATTCATCGATTTTCGATTAGAAGAATGCCGTACGAGAGATGCCGTGAAAGATGTCCTGTGCCGCTATGTTGACTTTTATAACCGGCAGCGTCCCTGCTTTGCAATCGGCTATGACACACCGGATAACTACTGCAAGCGTTTCTATCGAGGTGAGCTTGAAAAGAAGGATACCTTTTCAAAGCGCATCCTGACCGAAGAACCCAAATTCGTGCAAAAGCGGAAAGATACAGAAAAATAACCCTGTGCTGTGTCTACTTTTGATTTTGTCGCTCTACTCTATCCAAAACTACTATCCCTTGCAAACAAGGGCCTTACAAGGCATTGAATCGTCGTGTCCACTTTTGAAAAAGGATTTCAGCAAAAATTGTTGTCCGTGTCCACTTTTGAAAAAGCAACTTCCGCAAAAATGTTCTTCATCTCTACTTTTGAAAAAGTAAACTAAAAATAAATATTTGTCGTGTCTACTTTTCTTGACTACTACATTGCACGCCCTTAAACCTGCGGGTTATCGAAAATTACAATCTTCATAAACATGAGTATTGTCAGAAAATGTTGCTATATTAAACTTGCGGATTATCGGGAGATGTGCTATTCTATCTGTGAGGTGATGCACATGCTTTTCAAACGAAAGATTTATAACAAGTTTCTCGCATGGAAACAGGAGGCTAACGGGCAGAAAGCTCTGTTGGTGGAAGGTGCTCGTCGAATTGGAAAATCCACCGTAGTCGAGGAATTCGCCAAAAACGAATATAAAAGCTATATCCTCATTGACTTTGCAAAGGCCCCTGAAAATGTCAAGAGCTATTTTCAACTGCATTTGAATGATCTCGACACATTCTATATGCTACTGTCTGTTCAATACGGCGTACAGCTCTACCCGCGCGAAAGTGCGATTATCTTTGATGAGGTTCAGCTTTTCCCCAAAGCACGCGAAGCGATCAAGTATTTGGTGGCAGATGGTCGGTATGATTTCCTTGAAACCGGTTCTTTGATCTCAATCAAAGAAAATGTAAAGGATATTGTGATTCCTTCAGAAGAACGGCATCTCAAGATGTACCCGCTGGATTTTGAGGAATTCTGCTGGGCACTTAACGAAGCGCCGCTGATCCCATATATCAGAGATTGTTTCGAGAAGAGAGTCCCTCTGGAGCGAAGTATGCACAATAAGGCCATGCTTTTGTTCAAGCAATACCTGCTGGTGGGCGGTATGCCCATGAGCATTGTTGCTTTTCTTGAAGGTCAAAAAGACTTTGGAAAATCGGATGTTGAAAAGCGGGATATTCTGGAGCTTTACCGCAATGACATCATGAAAATCAAAGCACAATATCGCTCCAAGGTTTTGGCTATTTTCGACCAGATCCCCGGTTTGCTGTCCAGACATGAAAAACGAGTTGTCTTCAACAAAATCGTAGAAGGCTCTATGGCAGATCAATATGAAGAAACCTTCTTCTGGCTGTCGAACTCCATGATTGCAAACGAGTGTAGGCGCGTCAGTGATCCGAATGTTGGCCTGTCTCTCACAGAGTCGGATACCTACATCAAATGCTATTTAGGTGATACAGGCTTACTTGTCAGCCATGCATTTGACGAAAACGAACTTCTGGAGGACGAGGTTTACAAGCAGATCTTTGCAGGAAAGCTCGGACTGAATGAGGGAATGCTTTACGAGAATGTGATTGCACAGATGTTGGTTTCTAATGGACACCGCCTGTTCTTCTATACCCAGTACAATGCGGAAAAGCGCAGAAATGACATTGAGATCGACTTTATTATCGCCAATAACAGTAAGACGAAGTACAAGATGTATCCCATCGAAGTGAAGTCCAGCGCTAAGTATTCCTTTGAATCTCTAAAGCGCTTCAAGGAAAAATACAAGAGCAGGATTGGCGGATGCTATATTATTCACCCGCGCAATCTCATTGAGAAAGATGATATCCTTTGTATCCCGCCCTATATGACAATATGCCTGTAATCGAAAGCATCTCCAATGCAGTATCGCATTGGAGATGCTTTTTTATGAAAGACTGCTCAGTTCCTCGAACAACTCAGGCAGCGCCCTGGGGCGATACTGCCGGTGTTGCGTTCCGCTGATACGCGGTGATGGATCGTGGCGCAGAAACTCATCGGGATTGGCATCTAAAACGAAGTCAATCCAAGCGACGGCGTTTTTGCAATTATGACGCCGTACCCGTGCTTCACGGAGGCGCTGGTAGATATCAAAGCCCTGATCGCAGGCCAAATCATAGAACTCTGCCGCGTGCAGAAGATCCTCTATCTCCATTTCGGCGTGGATCTGCTGTTCCTCCAGTTTAGGTCGTGCCTTTTGAATGTCCTGAATGAATCCACGAAATGCTCCGATGGATTCCAGATAGTAACCCGGTTCAATCAGGTCCAGATCTCGTCTGGGCGCAGAAAGCACTTCAGGATGTTGCGAGGCGATGGACCGCATTTCAACTCCCGCATCTTCAGGGGCTACATAGTATCCGAGATTTTTCATCGCCTTTGGCAGGCTGCGCAGGAATTCGCCTGCATTGAAGCGCTCATCGAACACCTTTGCGCGACGCTTATCCACGATGGGGGTTGCACATCCCCGCCTGTCGCTGCGGACGAAGAATTTGTCGTTTGTAATAACCCATGGCATACATAGATTCCTCCTTAAAATGTGATTATGGATAGTGTTTCTGCGGAAGTAAATGGCCCGCTGACTGCATCCGTTGCTGTAGATAACCTTTATGTAGGCGGTGGCTTTGGCGGTGGTACTCTGCCGGATCCGATCACCGTAACTTTCGGCGAAAACGCAGCATTGAATGCAGAAAATACAAGCAGCAGCGGCGGCATCAATATTGGCGGTCTGATTGGTTACAATTCCGTCGGCAGTCTTGATCTGAGAGGCAGTAAGCTGGTTAATAAGGCAGACAGCGCGCTCACTATCTCTGCAAAGGCTATTGCTTCTATCCACGCTGGCGGGGCTGGGCAGGTTTCAGCACAGACGCAACAGCAGCATCTGATAAGTGGCTTTACGCGGATGAGACTACCGTTATGGAGGGCGAATTCGCTGTCAAGGCGAACAGTTCGAGCGGTGTCGTTTACGAAGGCGGTATTGCCGGCAGAACCAGTGTGTCGTATTCTGTTTCAATCAAAAATTATACGAACAAGACCGAACTGAACGGTACGATCATCGGCGGCCTGGTTGGCGAAATTCAAAATTCCGGCGACAACAAGCAGATTATTCTGGAAAACTGCCTGAACCTCGCCAAGCTAACAACTACCAGCTATGTTGGCGGTCTGGTCGGCAACATGAATGCTACGCAGGCAACAATCAGGAATTGTGCTAACGGCGGTGAACTGACTGGCACAGGTAATTACGCGGCTGGCGGATTGGTAACACACACCACTACTACGGCCGTAACCTGTGAAAACTCGCTTTACCTCAAGACGGATAAGGTGACTAAGGGCTTGGGGGATCAGGCTGATTCGGCTGGCGTTATTACTCTGGATACGGCCAAGGTCACCAACGGCACATTCTCCACTCCGATTGCGGATTTCCTCTCCGCAATTGCTCCCGCGGCGCTGACTGTCAGCGGCAACGCCAAGCTGGACGGCACGAGCCTGACTTACACTGAGGCTGGTGAGCAGGAGATCATCTTCTCTTGGAACGGCAAGCCGCTGTATTCGAAGACTGTCACTGTGGCTGCGAAGAATATGAGCAGTGAGACCGTCGAAATCGTTGGTGTCAGCGATAGCTATGCCAACGACACTGCCGCAGGGGCGGACCTTAATGACGTCCGCGTGATCTACAACGGCACCGAGCTTGTGAAGGGCACGGACTATACGATCAGTGCCGCGGACGGAAAGTTTACCATCACCTTTACTGGTAACTACAGCGGTGAGCAGACGAAGCCCTATACTCTGAATAACAAATTCACCGCCACGTCGGACAGCCTCACCGTCACCTATGACGGCAAGAAGCACAGCATCAAGGTCGAAACGACTCCCGCTGAGGGTGTGAACGTCCAGTACAAGACCAGCAGTGAGGGCACGTATTCCGACGATGTCATTACACTGACGGACGTTGGCACGGTGACAGTCTATTGGCAGGCCACCAAGGGCGGCATGACGATCACCGGCTCTGCCGTGCTCACCATCACCAAGGCTGCGCAGGACATTTCCTATGAGACCAAGTCTGTGAGCAAGCGCATTGGCGCGGCGAATTTCACGAACAAGTTGACTGTGAACGAGGATAAGACGTTCGGCGAGATTACCTATGAAAGCAGCAATGAATCTGTTGCAAAGGTCAATGCCGCGACCGGCGAGGTGACGATCGTTGGTGTCGGCACGGCAGTCATCACTGCGACGGCGGCTGGCAGCGACAACTATGACGAAGCCTCTGCCAGCTACACGCTGACGGTTTCCCGCCGCGCCTCCGCCACGACGCCCGACCCCGAGCCGGAGCCGGATGACGGCCTGCCGTTCACCGACGTGCCCAAGAGCGCCTACTACTACGACGCGGTCGATTGGGCGGTCGGCAAGGAGATCACCGACGGCGTGAGCGCGACGCAGTTTGCGCCCTACGCGTCCTGCACCCGCAGCCAGAGCGTAACGTTCCTGTACCGCGCCCTCGGCAAGAAGGTCGAGAGCAGCACGAGCTTCACGGATGTTCCCGCGAACGCGTTCTACGCTGACGCCGTCAACTGGGCGGTAGCGAACAACGTGACGAACGGTACTTCTGCCACGACATTCAGCCCGAATGCGGACTGCACCCGTGCAGAGATCGTGACGTTCCTCTACAGAGCCTATCAGGGCAAGTAAAAATCAAATACTCAACACAAAAGCAGGCACCCGAAATCGGGTGCCTGCTTTTACCGTTATGGGGCAAGTCGCGGGAGAGCACGAAAATGTCTGCTGCGGAAAGGGGACCTTGCACGGTCCAACGCGATATAAGCTACGGAAAAACAGCAAGAAAGGGAGCACCGGATCAACAATCCGGTGCTCCCTTTCTTGCTTTAACGGCAATATTTTTCAATATAAGCGTTCTGGCACTTGATGATGATCTTGATGGCTTCCTCGCGGCCGAGGACGTCGCTGACGACGGTCTCCTTGCCCTCAAGGCTCTTATACACGCGGAAGAAGTGGCGGATTTCGCTTGCCACGTGGTTCGGCAGCTCCGAGATGTCCTGATAGGTGTTGTAGGTCGGATCCTGGAAGGGAATGGCAATGATCTTTTCATCGAGACTGCCGCTGTCCTCCATCGAAATAACGCCGATGGGGTAGCACTCCACGAGGCTCAGCGGGCGGATGCATTCAGAGCAGAGCACCAGAACGTCCAGCGGGTCGCCGTCGTCCGCCCAGGTGCGGGGGATGAAGCCGTAGTTGGCGGGATAGTGAGTCGAGGTGTAGAGAATTCGGTCGAGACGCAGCGCGCCGGTCTCTTTATCCATCTCGTACTTGTTTTTCGAGCCCTTCTCGATCTCGATGACCGCGAAAAAGTCCTCGGGGCGCACGCGCGCCGGTGCAATATCATGCCAAAGATTCATAATAGTTCTCCCTTCGTGAGAAATGGTATTGAGAAAACGCGCAGAAGTACGCTTCTGCGCGCTTTCGCTGACGAAAATTATTTGCTCAGTGCCTCGTCGATGCTCTTCGCGCCGAGCTTGCCGGCACCCATGGCAAGGATGACGGTGGCAGCGCCCGTGACGGCGTCGCCGCCGGCGTAGACGTTCTGATGAGAGGTGAGACCGGCCTCGTTCACGACGATGCCGCCCTTGCGGTTGACCTCAAGGCCCGGGGTGGTGTTCTTGATGAGCGGGTTCGGCGTGGTGCCGAGCGACATGATGACGCAGTCGACCGGCAGATCGTGTTCGCTGCCGACCTTTTCGATCGGGCGGCGGCGGCCGGAGGCGTCGGGCTCGCCGAGCTCCATCTCCACGCAGGTCATGGAGGAGACATAGCCCTTCTCGTCGCCGTTGATCTTGACGGGGTTGTTGAGCGTCTTGAAGATGATACCCTCTTCGATGGCATGCTCGACCTCTTCGTGACGGGCGGGGAGCTCTTCCATGCCGCGGCGGTAGACGACGTACACGTCCGCGCCCAGGCGCTTGGAGCAGCGCGCGGCGTCCATGGCGACGTTGCCGCCGCCGACGACGGCGACTTTCTTGCCCTGAAGCGGCATGATGGGCGTGTCGGAGCCGTCCTTATAAGCCTTCATCAGGTTGATACGGGTCAGGAACTCGTTGGCGGAGTAAACGCCGCAGAGGTTCTCGCCGGGGATGTGCATGAACATCGGAAGACCCGCGCCGGAGCCGATGAACACGGCCTCGAAGCCGTACTCGCTCATCAACTCGTCGATGGACACGACGCGGCCGATGACCATGTTCGTCTCGACCTTGACGCCGAGGGCCTTCAGGCCGTCGACTTCCTTCTGCACGATGGCCTTGGGAAGTCTGAACTCGGGGATGCCGTAGACCAGCACGCCGCCGGCGAGGTGGAGCGCTTCAAAAACGGTGACATCGTAGCCCTTCTTGGCAAGGTCGCCCGCGCAGGTGAGGCCGCTGGGGCCGGAACCAATGACCGCGACCTTGTGGCCGTTGGGCGTGGGCTTGGCGGGCGCTTCCTGCACGTTTGCATTGTGCCAGTCGGCGACAAAACGCTCGAGGCGGCCGATGCCGACGGGCTCGCCCTTGATGCCGCGGATGCACTTCGATTCGCACTGCGTCTCCTGCGGGCAGACGCGGCCGCAGACGGCGGGCAGGGAAGAGGTCTCGTGAATGACCTGATAGGCGCCCTCATAGTCCTTTTCGGTGATCTTCTTGATGAATTCGGGGATCTTGACCTGCACCGGGCAGCCGGAGACGCAGGGATGGTTCTTGCAGTTTAAGCAGCGGGCCGCTTCATCGAGCGCCTGCTCCTCGGTATAGCCGAGCGCGACCTCCAGGAAGTTCTTGTTGCGGACGTTGGGCTCCTGCGAGGGCATTTCGTTCTTCTTCAGACTCATGTTAGGCATATTACTGAACCTCCTTGCTGAACAGGTTGCAGGTCTCTTCGTATTTGTGGCGTTCCCAGTCGAAGTACATCTTGCCGCGCTTGAGACTCTCGTCCCAGTCGACCTTGTGACCGTCGAAGTCCGGGCCGTCGACGCAGGCGAACTTCGTCTCGCCGCCGACGGTGAGGCGGCAGCCGCCGCACATGCCGGTGCCGTCGACCATGATCGGGCTCATGGAAACGGTGGTGGGGATGCCGTAGGGCTCGGTGGTCTTGGACACGAATTTCATCATGATGGCAGGGCCGATGGCGAAGATCTCGTCATACTGGTTGCCCGCGTCGATGAGCTCCTTGAGCGCATCGGTGACAAGACCCTTCTCGCCGTAAGAGCCGTCGTCCGTCATCAGCTTCAAAACGCTGGACGCCGCGCGGAACTTGTCCTCAAGAATGACGAGGTCCTTATTCTTGAAGCCGACGACCGCGTGGACTTCCGCGCCGCAGTCGTGGAACTTCTTCAAAACGGGGTAAGCGATGGCGCAGCCGACGCCGCCGCCCACGACGCAGACCTTCTTCTTGCCTTCAGTCTCGGTCGGGCGGCCCAGCGGGCCGACAAAGTCCTGAATGTACTCGCCCTCGGCTTTATGTCTGAGCTTTTCGGTGGTGGCGCCGATCGTCTGCACGATGATGGTGACGGTGCCCTTCTCACGGTCGAAGTCGTGGATGGTGATGGGGATGCGTTCACCGTTTTCATCGACGCGCAGGATGATGAACTGGCCGGGCTCGGCCTTCTTTGCCACCATCGGCGCCTCGATCTCGTAGAGGGTCACGGTGGGCTTGAGCGCTTCTTTCTTCACGATGCGATACATGAATGATTCTCCTTTTTGTTGAGATTCAGCGCCGTGCCGTCCGGGGAGAACGGCAGGCGGGATTCCTGGACGCAGCGCCGGGAATATGGAATGATGCTATATTTATATCATGAAAGTTTTCTTGCGTCAATGAATGTCAAAATTCCGACGATGCAGGAAAACTTGCATTTACGAAAAATACTTGCAAAAAACTAAAGCAGCGTCACGCTGCGGCCCTCAGTGCTGATGAGGTCCTCCTCGCGCATCTTGCGCATCTCGCGCATCATGGCGCTGCGGTCGGCGCTGATGTAGTCGGCAAGCATGCTGAGGGAAAACGGCAGGGGGAACGTCCGGCTGCCGTGCTCGTCGGCGAGCTGCTCGAAAAAGCACAGCAGCTTTTCGCGGATGGAGCGGCAGGCGAGCACCTCGATCCGGCGGCTCAGATGCAGGGACTTTTTCGAGAGCAGTTGGAAGAGGTTCGTTACGACCTGACTGTGGCAGGCGCAGGCGTTTTCGCAGCGCTTTGTGATCTGGTCATAGCGCATGAAGATGACGCGGCAGTCCTCGCGGCACTCGATGAGCGCGCTGCCGTCGCGAAAGCCGGTGAACGCCAGCTCCTCGCCAAAGACGCTGCCCTCGTCCATGCTTTCAAGCACGGTGCGGTTGCCGTCGGCGTGCAGGCGCAGAAGCGCCGCGCTGCCCGAGAGCAGCACGCCGATCATGTCCTGCTGCTGCCCGCAGGTGAGGATAGTCTGTCCTGCGCTGAAGCGCTGCTCATACGCGCTGAAGCAGCGCAGCATATTTTCGCACGATGCTTCGTCCACGCCTGTAAACAGCGCGGAATCGCGGCAGTCCATCGCTTTCCCTCCCGTAAGGCCTGCTGCTTTACCGGTGCAGCGCAGCCGTTGACCTATTGCAATATCATATACCAGAGCGGAGAAAATGTAAATGACAATTTCGTGAAAAAAGCGGATAAAAAAACGCCGATTCCCTGTAAAAAAGCATCCGCTTTATGAGCGGATGCTTTTCTTTTTTACTCTGCGGCGGACTTGTCCTTTGCCTTGCGCGCATAGTCGTAAAACACCTGCGCGATGGGCGACAAAATGCTGTTTTTGTGCTTGACGATATAGAGCTGGCGGCGGAAGCGCGAGTCGGGGAAGGGAAAGGCGAGGAGCTTGCCGAACTGGACATAGTCCTGCGCGGCGCTCTGCGCGATGAGGCCGACGCCTAAGCCCTCGCTGACCATCTGCTTGACGCTCTCGGTCGAGCGGATCTCGACCGCGGTGCGCAGCTGGGCGATGTCGATGCCGAGCTCATTTAAGAGTTCCTTGCCCGCCTGATACGTGCCGCTGCCCTTTTCACGGCTGATGAACGTCTCTTCCTTGAGCTGCTCGATGGGGAAGGGCTTGCCCGCAAAGGCCTGATACTTTTCGGTGTTCGGCGTGATGAGCACCATCGGGTCGCTGGCAAAATCCTGATAGACGCATTTGTGGCTCGCCACCATCGTGCCGCAGAAGCCGATCTCCACGCTGCGCGTGGCGACGAGCTCCACGACCTTAGGACTGTCCTCCATCTGGATATTGAAGGTGATGTCCGGATAGCGGGCGCGGAAGTCCTGCAAAAGGTGCGGCAGATAGTACTGGCTCGGCACCGTGGAGGCCGCGATGGAGATCGTACCCTTCATCTCCTGAGAGAAGTTGCGCAGCGCGATGGCCGCATTCTCGCGCACTTGTAAGATCTCCTTGGCGTATTTGTAGAGGAGCTTGCCCGCGTCGGAGGGGTAGGTCTCCTTCGTGGTGCGGACGATGAGCTTGATATTCAGTTTTCTCTCCAGTGCGGAGACGTGCGAGCTGATGGTCGGCTGCGTCAGGTGCAGCAGCTCCGCGGCGCGGGAAAAGCTGCAGTTTTCCACCACGTAGACGAACGCTTCGAGCTCTTTGATATCCATATCAATGTCCATGAAGTTCCCCCGTCAGACCGGCAAAAGCGAAATGTTTTGCGTTGATAGTGCGTTGAATGCTTATTTTTTAACAGTATACACAGTTTAGCGCCGTTTGTCCAGAGAGGGAAACGGCATTTTGCAGGATTTTATGCATTTTTGCCCGCGCGATGCACCGCGCGGGCAAAAAATGACGACTTACTGCTTGTCCTGCGCCAGCGCCTCGCCCAGCGCGATGGCGAGCTGATCGGGGCAGGAGGTATTCTTGAAGCCGCAGCGGATGCCGCGCATGCGCGCGATGGCGTCCTCGGCCTTCATGCCTTCGACCAGGCGCGAAATGCCCTGGAGGTTGCCGTTGCAGCCGCCGATGACCTCCACGCTCTTGATGGTGTGGTCATCGTTCAGCTCAATGTGCATTTCCTTGGAGCAAACGCCCTTGGTGCGGTAGTTATAGGTCATTTCTATCTCTCCTTTTCTGATAGTCCACGCCAATCATAGCACATTCGCCCTGCGTTCGCAAGGGATGTGCCGAAAAAGGAAAGAAAAAGAAGATGCGGCAATTCGGGGTGGTATTCCGCGAACAAGCGTGCTATAATTATCCTGTTAGAATATTGCCATTACAGAACAAAACGCAAAAGGAGTTGTTTTTTATGTCAGTTTTGACCGCCGTTATCCTTGGCCTTGTGCAGGGGATCGCGGAATTTTTACCGATCTCGTCCTCCGGACATCTCGCCATCGCGGAGCACCTGCTGAACATGCAGGGCGCGAGCAACGTGCCCGACTTTTTCGATGTGTTGCTCCACCTCGGCACGCTCGTGGCGGTGTTTGCCGCTTACTGGGACGATATCCGCGATATGATCGTGGAGTTTTTTACCGGCATCGGCGACCTTGCCCATCATCGCACGCCGAACCCCGTGCCGCCTGCGCGCCGTCTCATCCTGCTCATCATTGTGGGCACGCTGCCGCTTTTCGTTATGGTGCCGTTTCGCCATTTTTTCACGGAGCTGAGTGATAATATGTACTTTATCGGCGGCGCACTGATCGTCACGGGCATCCTGCTCTTTGCGAGCGACCGCGTGCGCCATGGACGCAAGACCGAAAAGACCGCCACGCTGCTCGACGCGCTGCTCGTTGGTATCGGTCAGGCCATCGCGCTGTGCCCGGGCATTTCCCGCTCCGGCATGACGATCACGGCGGGCTGCTTCACGGGCTTTGAGCGCAAGTTTGCCGTGCGCTTTGCATTCCTGCTCTCCATCCCCGCGGTGTTGGGGGCGAACATCCTGACGCTCAAGGACGCGTTCGAAGCGGGCATCGACTTCTCCAGCGTGCCCGTGTATCTCGTCGGCGTCGTCGTCGCGGCGGTGTCCGGCTATGCGAGCATCCGCCTGCTGCGCTATGTTGCCGACAAGGGCCGTTTCGGCGCGTTTGCCTATTACTGCTGGGCCGCCGGCGTGCTGACGCTGGTGCTCACGATCCTGCACTAATTTTTGATTCTGAGGTGAATCATGGCACAACAGAAGAAAAAAACCACCACAACGAAAAAGAAAACGACGGGTTCGTCCCGCTCCTCGTCTTCCGGCAAGCGCACGGCGAAGAAGAATCAAAAGCGCCCCATCCGCCGCGAGGTCGCGGGCGCGATCCTGCTGGTGCTGGCGCTGTGCCTGGGCTTCAGCTATTTCCAGTCGGGCGCGTGGCTGCTCGATCAGCCGGCGAAGCTGTGCCGGTCGCTCTTTGGCTGGGGCTATTACCTCGTCGCACCCGCACTGCTGCTGGGAAGCTACATTCTGCTCTTCCACCGCGGGCGGAACGTCGCGTCCTGCCTTGTCGGCACGGCACTGCTGCCGGTTGTGTTCGGCGCGATCATGCACATTGCCCTCTGCAAGGAGGAGTATGTCAACATGGATGGCATCTTGAAGCTTCTGTGGACGAGTGGCAACGCGCTCGAGTCCGGCGGCGCGGTGTCTGCATCGCTTGCGATCATGCTGGTGCTGCTGGTGAAAAAGGTGCTGGCGATGGTCCTGCTCGTTGTGCTGTTCGTCGCGTTTTTGATGATGGCGTTCCGCTTGACGCCTGCCGCCGTGATCGAGGCCGTGCGCTCGCACGAGCGCGTGCCCTATGAGCCAGTGGAGGAAGAGGACCTTCCGCCGCAGCGCACCCATGTGCCGCGCCGCAGTGCGCCGGTCCATACGCCGGACGCCGCCATCGACATCCCGCTTGACGGCGAGGAGCGCGTCATCAGGAAGAATCCCACGGGCGGCTTCTTCCGCAAGAAATCCGACAATATCAAGAGTCCCGACGAGCTGTTAGCGGGTGGAAGTGCCGCACCCGTTTCACCCGCCGCCGCGCCGTCTGCACCCGTTAAGCCTGTGACGGTGGAGGCCGACGACTTCGACCTGCCGCCGTTTGATACAGCGCCGAGCGCGCCCGCGCCGGTCGTCCCGGCACCTGCACCTGTGATGCACACGCCGTTTGCCGCGCCCACGCCGAGCGTGCAGAGCGCACCCGTCGCCGCAGCCGCAGCAGCAACGACGGTTCCCACCGTGCTGAGCGACAAGCAGGAGGATAAGCTCCGCTGCGCCGAGGTCGATGCCGCGCGCGAGGAGGTCACGCGCGAGATCGAGGGCAGCGACGCGCAGCCCCAGCCGCCTGCATATCAGTATCCGCCCATCACGCTCTTAAAAGAGGGCAGCGTGACGAACGCCGCCGAGGCGGGCGCGGAGCTGCGCAACAACTCCCGCCGCTTGGCGCAGACGCTCACGAGTTTCGGCGTGGACGCCCAGCCGGGCGATGTGGTGCGCGGCCCGTCGGTCACGCGCTATGAGTTCACGCTCAGTCAGGGCGTGAAGCTCTCGAAGATCACAAATTTGCAGGACGATATCGCCCTTGCGCTGGGCGCGAGCGGCGTGCGCATCGCGCCCATCCCCGACAAGATCTCCGTCGTGGGTGTCGAGGTGCCGAACAAGCTCGTTTCGCCCGTCAGCATCCGCACGGTGCTCGAATCCACGGAGTTCACCACCCATCCTTCCACCACGGCCTTCGCCGTTGGCAAGGACATCAGCGGCAAGAACATCGTCGGGAATATCTCGAAGCTTCCGCACGTGCTCATCGCTGGTACGACAGGCTCCGGTAAGTCCGTGTGCACGAACTCGCTGATCGTCTCGATGCTCTATAAGTCGACGCCCGAAGAGGTGCGCTTTATCATGGTCGACCCGAAGATGGTCGAGCTTGCGCCCTACAACGGCATCCCACACCTGCTCATCCCCGTCGTCACCGACCCGAAGAAGGCCGCGGGTGCGCTGCAATGGGCCGTGTACGAGATGATGAAGCGCTACAAGATGTTCTCCGAGCACAACGTCAAGGACCTTGCCTCCTACAATAAGGTGGCGGAAACGGACGAAACGCTCAAAAAGCTGCCGAGCGTCGTCGTCGTCATCGACGAGCTGGCCGACTTGATGCTCGTCGCGGCGAAGGAGGTCGAAGAGTCGATCTGCCGCGTGGCACAGATGGGCCGCGCCGCGGGTATGCACCTCGTCATCGCGACGCAGCGTCCGTCCGCGGACGTCATCACGGGCCTGATGAAGGCCAACATCCCGAGCCGCATCGCGTTCGCGGTCGCCTCCGCGATGGAATCGCGCATCATCCTCGACACCGCGGGTGCGGAAAAGCTCGTCGGCCGCGGCGACATGCTCTACGCCCCGCTGGGCGAAGGCAAGCCCAAGCGCGTGCAGGGCTGCTTCATCTCAAGCGAGGAGATCGAGCGCGTGGTCAACTTCGTCAAGGAAAACGGCGAGACAGACTATGACGAGTCGGTTATCGACAAGATCAACGCCGCCGTCGCCGAAAAGGAGAAGGGTAGCGGCAAGGGCGGCGGCAATGCCGCGCCCGAGCAGAACGCCGCCGACGAGGGCGACGAGTTGCTCCCTGCCGCGATCGACGTGGTCATGGAGACCGGTCAGGCGTCCGTCTCGATGCTCCAGCGCAGACTGAAACTCGGCTATTCGCGCGCAGCGCGCATCGTCGACGAGATGGAGACGCGAGGCATCGTGGGCCCGTTCGAGGGCTCGAAGCCCCGCCAGCTGCTCATTACAAAGGAGCAGTGGCAGGAGCTCAAGATGAAGGGCGCCTACGGCGCAACGCCGCCGGAAGCGGAAGAGCTTCCGCCGCCGGACGAAGAAAACTGAACAAAGCAAAAGCACCGAAAGCAAAACGGCTTTCGGTGCTTTTTTTTGCGTGTCTCGGTTTCCATGCGCACGGGAAGCGCATAGACTGGCGGGGAAGAAAAAATGGGGGAGGAGATCGACATGGCCTATTCCGACAGGGAGCTGCTCGCGCGCCTCATCGAGTGCGAAGCGGGCGGCGAGGGCGAGAATGGGATGAAAGCCGTGGCGAGCGTCGTGATGAACCGCGTGCGCGCGACCGGCGGCGAATACGCGCGCGTGGGGCAGGGCAGTATCCGCAAAATCATCTTTCAGCCGGGCCAGTTCGTCTGTGCGAGCGAGGCAGAACATGGCGCGTATAATCCGCAGAATATCTACAACATGCGCCCGACCGACATCCACTATGAGATCGCGGACTGGGCCGTCGCGGGCAACCGGTTGAACGGTCTTGGAACGGCGTTGTGGTTCTTTAACCCGTTTTCGCCGTCCTGCCGCGCGAATTTTCCTTCAAATGTGGGGACGTTCGTCATGCGCATCGGCGACCACTGTTTTTATAACCCCACCGCCGCGTATTACGACACCTGAGAAAAGCAAATCAGCAGCAACGGGAAAGGGAGAGGACGTTTTTATGATCCAGATGGGAAAAAGCATGCCGTGCCTTTATGAGCAGATGGTTGCCGTGCCCGCCATGGCGAGCGCGCAGCAGAGCGGCAACAGCAATAATAGCAGTAATAACAACAGTAACAACAACGCGAGCCAGAGCTATGAGGAAATGCTTGGAGGATCGTCGGGGGCGGGGGGCATGTCGCTCGTGCTGCAGGGCGACGCGAGCGGGCAGTTCCAGCCCACGCCCGACAAAATCGAAGAGTCGCAGACCGTCGACAAGATGGCCTACAATTCGTGGAAGGGGATGCTCGCGCGCAACATCGGCCGCGCAGTCATCGTGAGCTTCCTCGTCGGTTCGCAGAACACGGTCGTGGCGGTCGGCACGCTACAGGAGGTCGGAAACGACTATATCACGCTGTTCCACCCCGGCCGCAGCGCCTACATCACCGCCGACATCTACTCCATCCGCTTCGTGGAGTTCCCGCAGGGGAACAATGTGGTCACGCTAAACTAAAAAGGGACGCTTTCGCGTCCCTTTATTTTTGCTTTTGCGTTCGCAGACGCAAAGAATTTTGATCGTCGATCGCCGCGACCGGCGCGTGGCAATCGACACCTCTCGCTCCGCGCGTGTCGCAGCCGCCAGCGGCGGCAAGGCACAAAGCGGAGTGTGGCCTTTCTCAAAAAAGCGGCTTTACCGCTTTTTTGAAGTACTTAGAATCTTCTCCTCCGCCCGCGGTAGCCGCCGTGTGCCGCGCCGCGGCGGCGGTGGCCGTAACGACGGCGGCGGGAGAACATCGTCACATAGACGACGAGCGCGACGATGAGCAGTACGACCACGATCAACAGAATGCGGACGAGCGGCTTTGCGAAAAAGTCAGACACCCTGCGCTGCGCCGTCAGGAACCACGAGGCCGACACATCGTTCAGCGCTAAGAGGTCCGTCTCGGCGTAGACCTTACCATTGTAGGAGAGCGTCAGCTTGCCGAGCACGTCGCCCGCGGAAACGGGCGCGTCGACCGTGTCGTTCGTGAGCGTTACGGTGCGCTCGAGCATGTCGGGCTCCACGTTGTCGGGCAGAAGACAGGAGATATCCTCCGCCGCGTGGGTCGAAACGTAGCTCGCCTCGCTCGAAAGCGCGACGGGCACCTCCTGCACAAGGTCGGAGGAGGAGAGAATGTCGCGGAGGACAAAGTTGTCAAAGCCCCAGTCGAACATGCGCGACGTTTCGGAGAAGCTGCGCGTCTGGATGGTCACACCGTCCTCGAGCGTCACGCGCTCCGCGCCCAGCACCACGCTGATCATGTGGCGGCTGCCGCGCAAAGCGGACGAGATGAGGCAGTAGCCCGCCTCGGGCGTGGAGCCGGTCTTGATGCCCTGCGCGTCGCGGTACACATAACCGCGGGCGCGCCAGTTGGAAATGAGAAAGTTCGTCGAGTGCAGCTCGCGCGGCTTGTCGGTCATGTTCGTCGCGGGCACGGTGTAGCTCTTGGAGTTGCAGATCTCCATGAATTTGTCATGCTTCAGCGCCTCGCGCGTGATGAGGTAGAGATCCCACGCGGTCGTGTAGTGCTGGGAATTGTGAAGGCCCGTGGCGTTGGCGAAATGCGTGTGCTCGCAGCCGAGCTCCGTCGCGCGCTCGTTCATGCGCGCGACAAAGGCGTCGACCGAGCCGTAGAGCGTTTCGCCCAAAATGTTGCACGCCTCATTTGCCGAGACAATGAGCATGCAGTTGAGCAGCTGCTCGACCGTCATCGTTTCGCCGGGGACGATGTTCGCCGTGCTGCCGTCGCTGGAGAGCCCCTCGAACGCCGATTCCGTCGCAGTGACGGAGTCGGTCAGCGCGATCTTGCCCTCGTCGATGGCTTCAAACACCAGCAGCGCGACCATCACCTTTGTGAGCGACGCGGGGAAGTTCTCCTGATGGGCGTTTTTCTCGTAGAGAATTTCGCCCGTGTCGGCCTCGATGAGAAGACCGGCCTTCGCGTCGAGGTCAAAGTCCTCATAGGCGTCGGCGCTCGTCAGTGAAAAGAGCGGGAGCAGGAGCGCAAAAGATAAAAAAAGTGAAAACCAGCGGCGTTTTTTCATGGAAATATACCTCGTTGTATGATACAATCAAATATGGAATACAGTGAAGAGGAGCGCGCCGTTCGGCACGCTTCGACATCAGTATAGCAAAAAAGGCAGGCGAGCGCAACCGTGGAAAAGGAAGAAAAGAAAACCGAAGTCAGCGGCGTCTACCTTGTGCTTGCCGCGCTGACGGTGCTGTTCGCCGTTTCGCTCGTCTTTCTGCACAAAGCGGCCTACGAGGGTGCCTCGCACGGGAATTACACCGTGACGACGCAGGACAAGACCGACGAGATCACCGCGCCCACGCGCGTTGTGACGCTCGTGAACGTCAACACCGCGACGGCGGAGGAGCTTGAAACGCTGACGGGCATCGGCCCGTCGCTCGCGCAGGCGATCATCGACTACCGCGCAGAGCACGGCGATTTTACGGCGGCGGCGGACCTTTTGAACGTCAAGGGCATCGGAGAGGCGAAGCTCGAGGGCTTCCGCGCGGAGATCACATTCACGGAGGAGGATGGCAATGAAAATTCTGGTGGTTGACGACGAGCAGCTTCTCGTCAAGGGCATGAAATTCAATCTGGAAAACGAGGGCTATACGGTCGAGACTGCCTACGACGGCGCGACCGCCATCGACATGGCGAAAAGCGGCGGGTTCGACCTCATCATCCTCGATTTGATGATGCCGCAGGTGGACGGGCTGACGGCCTGCATGCGCATCCGCGAGTTTTCCAATGTGCCGATCATCATGCTGACCGCGCGCAGCGAGGACGCCGACAAGATCATCGGCCTTGAGTCCGGCGCGGACGACTATATCACAAAGCCGTTCAACATCTTAGAGCTCAAAGCGCGCATCCGCGCGCTGCTGCGCCGCGCGAACGCCGCACCGCAGCAAAAGCAGCCTGAAACGCTCCTGTTGACCGCGGGCGGCATCACGCTCGACCCCGAGCAGCGCGTCGCCGTCAAAAACGGCGAGATCGTCGAGCTCACGGCCAAGGAATACGACCTCATCGAGCTTCTTGTCAAGAATCCGCGCCGCGTTTACTCGCGCGAAAATCTGATGGACCTCGTCTGGGGCTACACCTACGCAGGCGACTACCGCACAGTGGATGTGCACATCCGGCGGCTGCGCGAAAAGCTCGAGGAAAACCCCGCCGCGCCGCAGCACATCCTGACCAAATGGGGCGTGGGGTACTACTTGAAGGACTGATTTCCCACTAAAAGAAGGAGAAGGGGGGCAGCGCCGTGCAGATGCATGCGAGCCTGCAGCGAAAATTCAGCTTCAGCTATATCGCCATCATTCTGGCGGTGCTGATCCTGCTGAACACATATCCGCTCATTACATCGGAAAACCTGACGTTCCGCTCTAAGCAGAGCTCGCTGCAGGGCAGCGTCTCCGTGATGGTGACGGCGCTTTCGGGCCTTGAAGAGCTGAGCGAGGAAAACGTCGCGGGTGCGATGACGCTCGTGGAGGAGACGGGCATCTCCCGCGTGCTTGTGACGGACGCCTCGGGCCGCGTGCTGTACGACACGCGCGAGACCGACGGCGCGATCGGCCGCTACGCCTTTTATACAGAGCTTGTGCAGGCGCTTCGCGGGGAGGACGTCTTTTACACCGAATTTTCGGACAAGGCGTTCAAGAGCCGCGCGGCCTCGCCGGTCATCTACCACAGCCAGACCATCGGCGCGGTCTACGCCTATGAATACGACACCGAGCAAGCGGAGCTGCTGTTGTCCTTGCAGCGAAATCTTCTGACCATTTCCGCGGTCGTGCTGGTGTTCGCCGGCGGCATCAGCGTGCTCTTATCCCGCGTGCTGACGCGGCGCTTCGGCGTACTGACCGACGCCATCCGCAAGATGCGCGAGGGCTCGTACAGCCACCGCGCCGAGGTCGGCGGGCACGACGAGATCAGCGAGCTCGCCGCCGAGTTCAACGACATGGCTGACCGGTTGCAAACGACGGAAGACGCGCGCCGCCGCTTCGTGTCGGATGCGAGCCATGAGCTCAAAACGCCGCTGGCCGGTATCAGGCTTCTCTCCGACTCCATTTTGCAGACGGAGAACATGGACGCGCAGACCGTGCGCGAATTCGTCGGCGATATCGAGCAGGAGTCCGAGCGCCTGGCGCGCATCACGGAAAATCTGCTGCGATTGACGCGCCTGGACAGCGGCATGCTGCCCGAGGCGCAGCGCGTCGACCTCTCGTCCGTGATGGCGCGCGTGGTGCGCATGCTGCGCCTTGTGGCCGAGGAAAAGCAGGTCGACCTCTCATATGAAATTCGCCGCGAGGGACAGACCCTTGCGAGCGAGGATGAAATTCACGAGATCATCTACAACCTGACGGAAAACGCCATCAAGTATAACCGCCCCGGCGGCTTTGTGAAGCTGCTGCTCGCGGGGGATGAAAAGGACTGCCTTCTCACTGTCAGCGACAATGGCATCGGCATTCCGGAGGGGGACATGCCCCGCATTTTCGACCGCTTCTACCGCGTGGACAAGATGCGCTCGCGCGCCGCGGGCGGTACAGGCCTTGGCCTTTCCATCGCCGCCGACACGGCGCGCCGCCGCGGCGGCAGCATCGAGGTCCGCGCCCGCGAGGGCGGCGGCACGGTGTTTACCGTGCGCCTGCCGCGCTGCGAAGAGGGAGGGGATGAGACATGAGAAGACGTCTTTCCCTGACTGCGGCATTAGTCCTCCTGCTTTCGCTTCTCTGCGCCTGCGCGGCCCAGCACGCGCAGGAAATGGACGAAAACGGCTACGAGCTCTATTTTCTCAGCGATCCCAACTCCGCGGGCGGCGGCGACGCCATCCGCACGCAGGAAAAGCGTCTGACGCTCGACGGCGCGATGGAGACCGAAGACTGTGTCCGCGCGCTGCTGGAGGCGCTGCTCGCAGGGCCCGACGAGCCGTCGCTCTCGTCGCCCATCCCGGAGGGAACGGCGCTCAAGTCGCTCAAGGTGTCGGGCCGCCGCGCGCAGATCGACTTGAGCGCACAGTATGCGCGCCTGACGGGCATCGACCTGTCGCTCGCTGACTACTGCATCACGCTGACGCTGACGCAGCTGCCGAATGTGAACGCTGTGAGCATCACGGCGGACGGGCGCGAGCTGCCGTACCGCGAGACGCAAGTGCTGCTCTCGGCGGATACGCTGCTTTCCTCGCGTGAGAGTGGCCTGCGGCCGATCACCGTGTCGCTTTATTTCCTCGACAGCAAGACGGGCGAGCTGCGCGCCGAGCAGCAGACGCTCGCGCTCTACGAGGGCCAGACGCGCGTGAACGCGCTGCTTGAGGCGCTCGCGCAGGGGCCGGAGGACGATTCGCTCGTCTCGCTCCTGCCGGAGGACTTCACGGTCATCTCGTCTCGCATCGAAAACGGCGTGTGCTATCTGAATCTCCCGGCTAACGTCTCGCTGCCGGAGAACGAGGCGGAGCGCGATTTGATGCTGAGCGCGCTCGAGCAGTCCATCTTGTCGCTCGGCGGCGTGGACGAGGTGCAGTTTTTGATCGAAGGCTCGGCCGAGCCCGACGGCTACCGGTAAAAAAGGCCCTCCGCAGAAATGCGGAGGGCCTTATCATATCTTGCGCTATTTTGCGCTCACTCGCGCGCGAGCATCGCCGCGCCGATCACGCCCGCGCGGTAGCCAAGTGTGCAGAGCTCGATGCGCGTGTGCGAGACGGCATAGCGCGAGCCGAACGAACGCTCGCGCACCCTTTCGCGCAGCGGCAGGAGCAGCGCGTCGCCCTGATTTGCTACGCCGCCCGAGAGGGCCAGCACTTCGGGGAAGAAAATGTTGACAAGATTTGTGAGCCCGCAGGCCAGATGCTCGATGTAGTCCTCCACGACCTGCGCGCCCGCCTCGTCGCCGCGCTCCTTGGCGAGAAACGCTGTGCGGCCGTCGACACCGCCCTGCTCCGCGGCAATCGCGTGCAGCAGGCTCTCGGGGTGCGCGGCCATGGTGCGCTTCGTGTTGCGGATCAGCGCCGTGGCGGAGGAGTAGGCCTCGAAGCATCCGCGGCTGCCGCAGGTGCACTCTTCGCCGTTTTCCGCGATGACCATGTGGCCGATCTCGCTCGCCGCGCCCGTGTAGCCTGTCAGGAGCTTGCCGCCGAGCACCACACCGCCGCCGACGCCCGTGCCGAGCGTGACGACGATGGTGCTCTCCGCGCCGCGGCCGCAGCCGAACAGCGCCTCGCCCAGCGCCGCGGCGTTTGCGTCGTTGCCGAGGTGGATGGGAAGCGCAGTGTGCGCGCGCAGCGCGCTTCGCAGGTCGAAGTTCACAAAATTCAGGTTCGCCGCAAAGCGCACGATGCCGCTCGCGTCGTCCACCGTGCCGGGGCAGCCGACGCCCACGCCGCCGACGGCACTTTCGCCGTCAGAGAGCTGCGCGATGACCTGACCGATGCGCCCCGCGACGGCCTCGGGGCCGAGATCGACGCGCGTCGGGATAGAATGCTCTTTTAAGATCCCGCCCTCTGCACTCACGAGTGCGCCCTTGATGTTTGTGCCGCCGAGGTCGATGCCGATATAGTTCATAAAAACGCCCTCCCGGGTGAAATGTGTCCTCATTGTATGCCGCGGCGACGGAAAATGCAAGAGCTCGCACGGGAAAGAAAAAAGTTTCTTAAAAAAATCATAAGGGCGAAACTTTTTGGAAGATTTCTCGTCTAAGAGAGTGTACGGAACGAAAAAAGCTCCGCACAGTCAAGAGAGAAAGAAGACGATGAAAGGAGAAACAAAATGAACCGCTGGGGACCGATGAGCGCCCTCGCACTTGCCGCCGCGCTGCTGCTCGCGGGCTGCGGAGGCGACTGCGGGCTTGACGATGACGACAGCGCCGACGAGCTGCAGATCACCTACGAAGACATCTGTGAGAGGAATAAGATCTCCGCGCTGCTTGAACGGCACAAGGTGGTGACTATTGTACGGGAGAGCACAGACAGCAGCAACGGCGGTCAGGACGTCAAGAGCACTGACCAGTACACGCGCGACGAAGAAGGCCGGCTGCAAAGCTGGAGCCACGGCTGGTATTATGATGAGTACGGTGCAGACGATATTTATAGCGTGAATGTCTGCCTGGATGAAGTGCCGGACGGTATGTGCATTATCGCTGGAACAAATGATGACGGCAGCACTCGAATTGCCAGTGTGATCGCCTGCGGAACGGATGAGTGGTACGAGAAAAGCACCGCGCGGGAATCGTTTTTGCCCGTAGCCGGTGACGGCATCACCGTGGAGGTCGAAGAGCCGTATGAGCAGGACGGCCAGCTCGTGTTTCCGATCAAACATTATATCACCGACGATGACACTGACTACTCGCTGCGATGGCTCTATGTCGATCCAACCTCCGATGACCTGATATCGATCAAGTCGGAGCGGCACAGAAAAGACTTGCAGGGAAAAGACACCTGCTTTGCCACGGGAAGCTATACGTTCAGCTATGACCGTCCTTATGAACCGGAGGAAGACCTCTACGCGCAGATGCTGTCGGACGATGTTCCCAAACATGAAATCACGCTCGTATGGGACCCGGGCACCGCGCAGGAGCACGAGCAGCACTTTACCGTGCCGAGCGCAGCGTACTTTTCCCCAGAGAGTGGTAAGGGCGTCATGCTTTACTACGACGCCGCCATGACGCAGGAGTATCAAACCCCTGAGATCGCGTGGCCGGACGGCGAAAGCATGACCGTCTACGTGAAAAGCGGCGGCTGAGACCGGTGGGAGATGAGAGAGGAGAGCACACCATGAAAAGCTGGAAGAGAGCTGTCGCCATTGCTTTATGCGCTGCGAGCTTACTTGTGGGCTGCGGAGTGCAGAGCGGCAACGTAAGCAACAACGACAGCATCAGCGAGCCGCAGCAGATCACGATCGAGCAGTTGCGGGCTGCGAACGATCAGCGCTCGCTGCTCGAAAAGCACGACACTGTGACCGTGACTGTGCAGGAGAGCGACCAGAATGACGCCGTGACGTATACGGCGAAGTTTCAGTACACCTGCGTTGTGGATGAGGTGCTGGCCTGGTATCATTGCCAGTACACCGAAAACAGCACCAGCGGCAAAGCCGAGCTATGGGGTCAGGCGAACGGAGCGATGGATGCCGCGCGTATGGAGAGCGACAGCACCGAGGATCTGAGCCTGAGCATCTACCTTGAGGGAAAGTATGAACAGTACGTTCTCGACATGATCCCCCGATGCCCTACTTTGGAAGAGGACGTGGAGCAGTCGGTCGACAGCTGCAGCGAGCAGGACGGTGAGCTGCTGCTCTCCGTCACCGCGCGCTATCTGTCTTCCGATGGCGATTACTACACGGCGCTCTACCGCGTTGACCCTGCGACGAATGAGGTGTTGGAAGCGTCGGTGACCGACTACATCAAAAAGGAAAGCGGCGAGGTATCCAAACTACATACAACGCGCTACCGCTGGAGCTACGACGAGCCTTATCAAGCAGAACGCAATGTGATGAACGAGGTTCTGTTTTCGACGGACAGCACGGAGGACGTCTGCGATCTGACGTACTTCTATCCCGCGCCGGGCTCGGAGAAGGGCTGGGACGTCGGGGAGAACGGCTGGAGCGTCAGCGAGATGCGCGTGGCGCATGGCACGCGCATCCTCTTCCTCGACAGTGCGGATCTCGCGCTTTATGCGGACAGGGAGCTGACCAAGCCCATCGACTTCTACGACGGCGTCGACACGAGCGGCGAGAGCGCGACGGTCTACATCGTGCCGCTGGAAGAGAACCATTAAAAAGCTTTAGAATGCGGGCGCGAGCCCGCGTCCAAATAAGGAGGAAACTAAGATGAAAAACTGGAAGAAAGCAAGCATTGGCGCGCTTTGCGTGATGAGTCTGCTCGCGGGCTGCGGCACGCAGGACGGAGATACGAACAACAACGATAAAAACGCCGACGAGCCGAAGGAAATTTCGCTCGAGCAGGTGCGCGCGGACAACATTCCCGAAAAGCTGCTCGAAGAACACGACACGGTGACCGTGAGCATTCAGGGCACCGACCAGGACAGCAAAGAGACCTACACAGCCAAGGTGCAGTATACGCGCGATGATAAGGGAAACCTGCTGCTGGCCTCGCACTACAGCTACACCGCCGACAGCCCCGTGGGCGAGGATGAATTCTTCGCTCAGGCCTGCCTGTCGATCGAGGGAAACGGCGTGTATCTCAGCAAAATGGAAAGCGACGGCCGCCTGAATATGAACTGCTACCCGAGCGGCGAGTATGAGAGCTACATTCAGGCGATGCTGCCCGCCTGCGGCGAATTGCAGGACGACGGCTCGGTCGAGACCATCGACGAGCAGAGCGAGCAGGACGGCGCGGTGGTGATCTCGACGACCACGACCTACAGCGACATGCCGGACTACTACTTTACGACCCTCTACTATGTCGACCCCGAGACGGGCGAGCTTCTTGCCAAGTCCGTGACAGATTACAGCAAGGATGAGAGCGGTGAGGCATCCGTCCTCGGCACGACGCTCTATGATTGGAGCTATGGCGAGTCCTATCTGCCGGACAAGGAGCTGGCGGCTGAGGCCTTCAACAGCGATGAGGTCTGCGCGCTGACGCTCGTCTATAACCCCAGCGCGGCGGATGAGGAGACTCAGGAAATCTCCATCAAGCGCGGCACTTATGTCACGTTTGTGAGCAGCACCGGCAATCTTCTCTATGCCGACGCGGCGCTGACGCAGCCCATCGACGACACGCTGCCCATCGACACAAATGGCGAAGAGATGACGGTCTACGTCGTGCCCGACGTGCCGCTGAACTAAAACGGCATGAACTTAAAAAACGGCGGACTTCAAAAAAGTCCGCCGTTTTTTTCAAAAAGGATGAAACATTTTTCGATAAATTCCGTCTAAATAATACAGGAAAGAGGCACGGTGCGAGAATTAAGGAACTCTTAAATAATTTGTAACCAAATCGCGCCTGATTGTAACGACTTCTTCATAAGATGAGATTATAATGGACCCAAGATTAAAATTGAGGAGAAACTGCGATGGCAAATGACCAGAAGCCCGTCATCTCGGTGCGAAAGCTCCGAAAGGTCTACATGATGGGGCAGGAGCACGTGGTCGCACTGCACAATATTGACCTCGACATCCCGCGGGGCGAGGTGTGCTGTATTTTCGGCACGTCCGGCAGCGGCAAATCGACGCTGCTCAACCAGTTAGCGGGACTCGAAAAGCCCACGCGCGGCGTGGTGCGCATCGGCGGCGTGCCGATCTCACAGCTCAACGAAAATCAGCTCGCAGCCTTTCGGCAGAAGCATATCGGCTTCGTCTTCCAGTCCTACAACCTGCTGCCGGAGCTGACGGCGGCGGAAAACGTGGCCATGCCGCTGATGTTCAAGGGCATCGACCCGGACGTGCGGCTGCTTGAGGCAAAGAAAATGCTCTGCCGCGTGGGACTGAAGGACCGCATGGACCACTTTCCGAACCAGATGTCCGGCGGCCAGCAGCAGCGCGTGGGCATCGCGCGCGCGTTCGTCACGCACCCCGAGGTGGTGTTTGCCGACGAGCCGACCGGCAACCTCGACACAAGGACGACGAAAGAGGTCATGCACATGATCCGCGGCTTTGCCAAGCGCTTCCACCAGACGATCGTGCTCGTCTCCCACGATCCGGAGATGACCGAGTATGCCGACCGCATCGTCACGCTCATCGACGGCAGGATCGTCAGCAACGTAGAAAATCAGGTCAAGGCGGAGATCGACGCCGCACCTTATATCGAATAACGGAGGAAATCGAACTATGAAACGCATCACAAGATCCCTGCTCTCGCTCTGCCTTGCCTTTGTGCTGTGCGCGGCGCTGCTACCGAATGTGAATGTGGCGAATGCTGCCGGTGAGGGAGACGGCAGCAGTGGCGGAGCCTTTATGGTCACAGGTTACGATGTCAGTTCGTCGAGCATCACAACGGGCGACAGTGTGGATATCACGCTTTACCTTTACTGCACAGCAAACGGCACCGACGGCAATTCAATTCGAGTGATTCGCAATATCGACAGCTTCCAGGGCGACAGCACCTATTATGCGTCAGCCTCGTCGAGTGGCGATGGTACGACCTATACTGTTAAGCTCAGAAACCTTACTTATACGGGTGCGAGCGAAAAGCAGCTTTCGTTTACGATTTACTATAATGATGCATCCGGTAACGGTCACTATCAGAACGAGAAACTACAGATTCGTGAGTGCGAGCCCTACACCGAGCCGAAGCCGGAGCCCGAGCCGACGCCGGAAACGATTCCCGAGCCGCGCGCCGTTTTCAACTCTGACGGTATGTCCACGGCCATCGCCGCGGGCCAGACGAAGACCATCACCGTCTACATCCAGAACGCCGGCACGACCGCCATGCGTGACCCCATCCTGACGCTCAAATCCTCCGGCTCGCTTCTCATCATGGGCAGTCAGGACTACATGCTCGACGATATCCGCGCGGGCCGCGACACGGCTGTCACCGTGACGGTCAAGGCGCTCGACAAGATCGAATCCCAGATGCAGACGATTGACGCCACGCTGTCGTTCTACTACGACAACGGCACGCAGCTCACCGGCGGCAGCGCCAGCGGCAGCGTGAACGTCCTCTCCACCGTCACCAAGGATACGAAGGACGAGGAGACCATTGCGAGCCCCACGCCCATTGTCATCCTCTCGAAGTACAACTATGGCGGTTCGTCCGTCGCGGCAGGCTCGAGTACGAACGTGAGCTTCTCGTTCATGAACACCAGCAAGACCATCAAGATCGAAAACGTCATGGTCACCGTCACCGGCGGACAAGACCTGATGCTCAACGGCTCGACAAACACGTTCTACTTTGAATCCGTCGCCGCGAGCGGCAGCAAGACCGTCACCGTGCCGATGAAGGCCGCGCAGCTCATCAGCGCCAGCGCGCAGGACGTCAAGATCGACGTGACCTATGAATACGTCGACCAGAACGCAAGAAAGTCGGGCAACGCCACGCTGTCGCTGAGCGTTCCTCTTTACCAGCCCGACCGCTTTGAACTGAGCGAGCCCAAGACCGCCTACACCGGCTACGTCGGCGAGGAGACGAGCCTGACCATCGACTATGTCAACAAGGGCAAGAGCGCCATCAACAACGTTGAGGCGACCATCTCCGGCGATATCGACACGCCGACGGCCTATCAGCGCGTCGGCACGATCGACGGCGGCAAGAACGGCACCATCGCCTTCGCCGTGACCCCGCAGCTGGAGGGCGAGAATCAGGTCAAGATCGTCATCACCTACGAGGATTCCAACGGCAACACGAAAGAGCGTGTCTTTGAAGCGACGGTCGAGGCCATGGCCTACGAGCCGGCCGACCCCGGCATGGACGACCCCGGCATGATCGACCCCGAGCCGCAGAGCGCCTTCCCGTGGAAGTACGTCATCATCGCGGTGGTTGCTGCGCTTATCGTCCTTCTCATCGTGCTGCGCATCCGCAAGAAGAAGGCCAAGCAGAAGGCCGAGCAAGCGCTGTGGGACAAGTGGGACGAAGAGGAGATCGCTGAGGAGAAGCAGGAGGCAGCGGAAGCCGCGGCGGCTGAAAGCAAAGAGACTGCGGCCACGGGTGCTGAGGAGCAGAACAAATGAGATTCGCAGACATCCTGAAAATGTGCTTCGACAGCCTGTCGCGGCGCAAGGGGCGCACGATCCTGACGGTGCTGGGCGTGTTCATCGGCTGCACGTCCATCATCGTGATGGTCTCCATCGGCGCGGGCATGCAGGAGTCCTACGACCAGATGCTCAAAAATATGGGCGACCTCTCCATCATCGAGGTCTACCGCGGCTACAACCAAAATACCGGCGAAGCGAACCAGACCAAGCTCGACGAAAAGGCGGTGGAGAGCTTCCACGAGATCGCGGGCGTGCAGGCCGTCATGCCCAAGGCAAGCCTCGACGATTACGACATTTCGTTTAAGGCGGGCATCAACGGCCGCTACACGGCCAACTGGGTCGATTTTGCCGGCATTGACTCGAGCGCCCTTGAGGACATGGGCTTTGAGCTGATGGACGGGCGGTATCCGGAGAGCAGCGACGAGGTGGTCGTGGGCCAGTATTTTGCCTATAACTTCTTCGATACGCTGATGCCGGACGGGCGAAACTATGTAGACCGTTACGTCTGGGATGAGAACGGAAATATTGATACCGAAAATGTTCCCGACCCGTTTTTCGACCCGCTCAAGACGAGCATCACCATGGTACTCACACCGTATAACAACGGTACGGGCACCGAGCCCACGCCTTACGAGGTCGAGCTAAAGGTTGTCGGTGTGCTGAAGGAGGACCGGGGAAAGGGCTATGAGACGAGCGGCGGCGTGATGATGGACATCAATGCGCTCAAGTCGCTCCTCAAAGACCTGACGGGGAAGACCGACACGAAGTTCGAGTATTCGTCCATCAATGTCAAGGCGGAGAGCCTTGACGCGGTGGCAGATGTGGAGCAGTCCATCAAGGACTTGGGCTACAGTACGTATTCTATGCAGAGCATGCGCGACGAGCTCAACAAGCAGACCCGCCAGATCGAGCTGATGCTCGGTGGCCTCGGCGCGATCTCGCTTCTGGTCGCGGCCATCGGCATCACGAACACGATGATCATGTCCATCTCCGAGCGCACGAAGGAGATCGGCATTATGAAGGCGCTCGGCTGCTATGTGCGCGATATCCGCGCGATGTTTTTGATGGAGGCGGGCAGCATCGGACTTCTCGGCGGCGTGCTGGGACTCCTTTTCAGCTTCATCATTTCCGTCGGCATCAATCTATTCTCCTTCGGCGCGTTCAGCGGCGGGGGCGTGTCGTGGGAACTCATCAAGCAGGCGCTCATCGGCGGAGAGAACGTGACGCGCGTTTCCGTCATCAAGCCCGAGCTCATCATTTTTGCGCTGGTGTTCTCGGTGCTGGTGGGGCTTGTGTCCGGCTACCAGCCGGCGAATAAGGCGGTCAAGATCTCGGCGCTCGAAGCCATCCGAAACGAATAAGAAAAACGCAGTATTTTGCAAGAAGGCGGCGTCCCAGACCGGATGCCGCCTTCTTTTGTAAAAAGTGCGATATTGCAATGTTTCAAGCGCTTGCTTTGCTTGACCGCGCTGATGCGATGTGATATCATATATCAGTCAAAATATTTATGAAAACAGGAGGCGATCGCCTTGGCAACCGTCAAACGCAGATCCACCGTTCCCTATTATGTCGCGGCGGGAACATGGGTCATTTATGCGCTGCTGTTCCCGCTCTACCGCGTACCGCATTTCCTCTTTGTGGCGGTCGTGTCGGGGGTGGTGTTCTTCATTATGAACGCCGTGTGCGGCACGGTCGAGGTCACTGTGCCTGACCCGCCGAAAAAGGAAGAGACCACCGGCAATCCCGAGCTCGACAAGATGATCAAAGACGGCAATCTTGCCATCTCCGAGATGAAGCGTCTGAATGATTCCATCAAGGACGCGAAGATCTCTGCCGACATCGACCGGCTCGAGGATTTGAGCGCGAAGATCTTCGCGCAGGTCAAGGCAGACCCCAAAAAGCTGCCGCAGATCCGCAAATTTATGGACTACTATCTGCCCACCACGCTCAAGCTCTTGAATGCCTATGACCGCATGGGCGCGCAGGGTGTGAACGGTGAGAATATCGACGCGACCATGCAGCGCGTGGAGAGTATGATGGGCACGATCGTCACGGCTTTTGAAAAGCAGCTCGATATGCTCTTCGGCAGCGAGGCGATGGATATTTCCGCCGATATCACGGTGCTTGAGAACATGATGAAGCGCGAGGGCCTCAGTGAGGACGACGGTGAGCTGCATGCCGAGTCCGGCACGGCGACCGCCTCGCAGGACGACATCAAGCTCGAGCTATAAAGGAGTAAGCGATGCGAAAGAAAGTGATGGCGTTCAACGCCAAGGTGAACGCATGGATCATGAAGCGCCTCAAGGGCGTGTGGCTCGACCCGATCTTCTGTGCAATCTTTGCCATCATGTGTGTGGCAAGCCTCGTGGGCGCACTGCGCCTGCACAAAAACAGCTTATACTATTCCACGGCGATCTGGGCGATGGCCACGCTGCTGTGCCTGCGCCGCATTCAGCGCATCAAAAAATACGAAAAGGAACAGGCGGAAAGCCAGAATACGGAGGAAAAATGATATGAGTGACAACATGATGCCCGAGCTGACCCTGAATCCCACCGAAACGGCACAGGAAGCCGTTCCTGAGCTGACGCTCACGCCCGAAGCGCCCGCCGCGCCCGAGACGGAGAAAAAGGAAGTCGAGCCCGTCAAGGTCGACGAGAGCATGCTCACCGAGCAGGAGAGAGCTGCTGTCGACGAGTTTGTGAAGAAGATCGACATTACGGATACGAACCTTGTGCTCAACTATGGCGTGGCCGCGCAGAAGAGCGTGGCGACGTTCTCTGAAAATGCCCTCTCCTCCGTGCGCAACAAGGACTTGGGCGAAGTGGGCGAGACGCTCTCGAACCTCGTCGTCGAGGTCAAGGGTTTTGGTCAGGAGGAGAAGAAGGGCTTCGCGGGCCTTTTCCACAAGCAGAAGGATAAGCTCGAGCTGATGCGCGCGCAGTACGGCAAGGCCGAGACGAGCGTGAACCGCATTGTTTCTGAGCTTGAAAAGCATCAGGTCACGCTGATGAAGGACATCGCGATGCTCGACCAGATGTATGAGCTGAACCTCAAGTACTACAAAGAACTGACCATGTATATCATCGCGGGCAAGAAGCGCCTTGCCGAAGTCCGCTCCGGCGAGCTGGAGGAACTGCGCAAGAAGGCGGAGGCGAGCGGCCTTGCCGAGGATGCGCAGGCCTATAACGACTACGCGCAAAAGTGCGAGCGCTTTGAAAAGAAGCTGCATGACCTGGAGCTCACGCGCATGGTCTCGCTCCAGATGGGCCCGCAGACGCGACTGCTGCAGAACAACGACACGCTGATGGTCGAAAAGATCCAGTCCTCGCTCGTCAATACCATCCCCCTCTGGAAGAGCCAGATGGTGCTCGCGCTCGGCATGGAGCACAGCCGTCAGGCAACGGCTGCACAGAGCGCCGTGACGCAGACGACGAACGAGCTTCTCAAGAAGAACGCCGACATGCTCAAGATGGGCACCATCGCCACGGCAAAGGAGGCCGAGCGCAGCATCGTCGATATCGAGACGCTGCAGCACACGAACGAGCAGCTCGTCTCCACGCTCGACGAGGTCGTGAACATTCAGCGCGAAGGCGCACAGAAGCGCAAGGAAGCGGAGGTCGAGCTCGGCCGCATTGAGGGCGAGCTGAAGCAGAAGCTCATGGAGCTGAGAAGCTGAGACGCTCCGGATAGGAGAAGCATATGAAATTCTTTCAAAAACGCGGCGTCGCCATCGTCGTGCTGATTCTGGCGATCGTCGCATCCAGTGCGTGGGGACTGCACAAGACGCCCGCCGTCTCTACGCCGGAGGGCGGGGAAAAGCTCGATCCCTCGCTTTCCACGGCGGCCTTTACGCAGTATGTGCGCGATGAGGCTGATATCTTTTCCGACAAGACTGAGGAGGCCGTCGGCCTTTACAATGCCAACTGGGATAAGATGTTCGGCAGCATCATGGCCGTCGTGACGGTGCAGTCGTCGGATAATCTCGAGAATACGGCGTATGACTATGCGGACACGATGCAGCTTGGCTCAAATGACGCCATTCTTGTCATCGCCAAACAGCAGCAGGACTATTATCTGGTCGCCAGCGGCGATTTCTATGATCTGCTCAGCGGCCTTTCACAGAGCTTTGTCGCCTCCTGCATGGAAAGCGGCGTGCAGAAGAGCGATTATGACGCCGCGGTGCAGGAGCTCTGCTCCCAGCTCCACGTGGAGCTGAGCCAGCAGTACCAGCAGGATCAGACCGCGCAGGACGACGCGGGCACGGCGGTGCTGTTCATCATGCTGCTCGTGCTGCTGTTCCTCATCTGGATCTGGCTCGACCGGATGCGCTACAACCGCTATCGCCGCCGCTACATGATGCCCGGAATGGGCGTGCCGACGGTGATGTATCACCCCATCTTCTGGGGCCGCCGTCCTCCGCGCGGCCCGCGCCCGCCCCATTCGGGCGGCCCCCGTCCTCCACAGGGCGGATCCAGACCGCCGCACAGCAGCGGCTCCTCCGGCGGCAACCGCCGCCCGCCCCAGCCGCCGAGACGGCCCTCGGGCGGTTCCGGTAATTCCTTCGGCGGATTCGGCAGCAGCGGCCGCGGCGGCGGCTTTGGCAGCGGAAACTTCGGAGGCTTCGGCGGCAGCAGCCGCGGGGGAGGTTTCGGCGGAGGCGGCAGCTTCGGCGGCTTTGGCGGCAGCCGCGGCGGTGGCTTCGGTGGAGGTCGCAGCGGCGGCTTTGGCGGTGGCCGCGGAGGCGGCTTCGGCGGAAGACGCTGAAAAGCCAAAACCCCTGATACAAAATGAAAAGCACGTCTGCTTGGCAGGCGTGCTTTTTCTTACTTTGATTGCGGCCTGAAAGGCGATGACAGACAGGCTCGCACAGCATTGTAGATTTTCCGAGGAATACAATGCTGCTTATCGGATCTTCTCAAGTACAACAGTGGGATCGCAGAGGAAAGCCTCACTCCGGTACTGCCCCGGCCAAACGACCACAATTTTAATATCCGGATTTTCTTTTGCCCGTTCAAAGAAAAGAGCAGCGGACCTGCGGCGCAGGTCCGCTGCTCTTGGTGCCGGTGACCGGACTCGAACCGGTACGATGTCGCCATCGGCGGATTTTGAATCCGCTACGTCTACCATTCCATCACACCGGCACATTTTATCGAGAAACTCCCAAAATTCTCATAGGAGAGAACAAGGAGAGAACTCACTACAAAAGCCATATTTTATTGTAACTGGGAAGCCTTGAAAAATCAAGGTTTTTATCAGATTTCATACTGCCAGACTTACTGGCTTTTGAGTGGTTATATCGATTCTGTTTTCCGCAGCAATCTGCACTCCACCGTTCCCTGGAAGCGTTGATATTACTGGTTTTTTGATTTTTTCGCGTTTTTATTAAGCAAATACGGAATGCCTTGGTGTTCTCTCCTGACAACTCAAAAAAGCGGTTTGGAGAGAACTGGGAGAGAACTCCGGTATAACCCGTTTTCTCGTGAGGAATGGTGGACATAGGAGAGAACTCAAACGAATTTTGAAGTTTTAGGAGAGAACTGAATCATACTATAGGTATCGAACCTATCTGTCAATGGTAATTTAGACGGAGGTTCGATCATGGAAAACCCAAGGAAGAGATATGTACAACAATTCAAGAAATACCCCGATGTAGTGTCTGTACTAACATTTCGTGAAATGTTAGGTGGAATAGGCGATAGCTTTGCTCGGAAGTTAATTCGCGATGGGCTTGTAAAAGCCATCTTTATTAAACCGCACTACTGGATCTTCAAAGAGTCCATTATTGACTATGTATTAAGCGAGGACTACGCGGAGAGAAGGCTGAAGGTGCGGGTATGAAAAACAGGCAGCTTAGTCTTTCGGATATTCAAAAAGACTATATCAGCAAAGAAGAATTTTACCAAATTGCACATATATGCAAGGAAACTGCATTGTGGTTGATAGAAACCGGCAGGGTATCCGCAGAGAAGCCGAAACGAAAAGGATTTGGATACAAAATTGCAAAGGAAGAAGTTGAAAGGTATTTGGCTGATCGTCAACAGAATCCATTGTACTATCTCAAGGGCAAGCGCCACAACTGTATCCCATATACTCCACCGCAGCCATATTCAAGTGAATTAGGCGGCGCTATTCGGTTGGCTGTGGAGCAGGAAATGTCCTCTCTGCCGGATCTGCTGACAGAAAAGCAGGTATGCGCGATTTTGGGATATCGCCCAAAGCAGATATTAGACTGGAAACATTCCGGGAAATTGATTGCTCTGAAATGTTTTAATAAAACATATTTTCCTAAAATTCCACTGATGGATTTTGTTTCTTCAGAAGATTACTACAATTTGTCGTGCAAAGGAAGAAAACACATAGAACTGCTGAGGAGAGTTCAAAAATGAGTATGCATACTATCGCAATCACTAACCAAAAGGGCGGTGTTGGAAAAACAACTACCGCTTTGAACCTCGCGGCTGCCCTCGCAGCTGAAGATAAAAAGGTCCTGCTGATCGACAATGACCCCCAGGGCAATCTCACCGCAGCCCTCGGCTATACGCCGGGGGAACAGAAGAATACGCTGGCAAAGCTGCTGCTTGTCCAAATTGACTCTCCGGAGGATCTGGAGCTCCACCTCGATCGTGCTGTACTACATACCAGCAGCGGCCTTGACCTGATCCCTGCCAACAAGCGGTTAGCGGACGCTGCAGCCCGCTTGCAGGTCATGCAGCTTTCACAGTATAACGCATCGGGCATCTCAGATGACCCTTGCGAGAAGGTGCTGGACAAGCTGTTGGCATCCCTGTGTGGACTGTATGATTACATCATCATCGACTGTGGACTGAAGCATGAACTATTGACCGTTAATGCTCTGGCTGCTGCGGATTACTGCATCATTCCGGTGCAGGCGCACTTCCTTGCAAGTGAAGGGATTCCCGATGTTTTAGAAATGGTGCGCAATGTACAGAATCGATTCAACCCCGATTTGAAGATTGCGGGCATTCTCCTGACTATGTATCAGTCCCGCCCGCAGCTCTGTCAAAGTGTTCGCTCCAGCGTGGGCGAGATCTACGGTGACAGCATTCATGTATTTGACCGCCCCATTGAGCAGACGATCAAGGTTGCGGAGTGTCCGGCAGCAGGCATGAGCATTCTGGATTATGCACCTAAGAATCCTGCTGCTGACTCCTATCGCTCTCTTGCCCAGGAGGTGCTGCGGCTTGGCTAAGAAAAGCATGGATGACCTGTTAAAGCGGCGCATGAGTGCAGCGCAGCAAGCATCAGAGTTGGAAGTAGGCAATGAGGCTTATGAAACCATGTTTCAAGCAAAGGCAGATGCGGCAGCTCCCCGCTTTTGCGAATTGCCGATCAACAGCCTTTGCCCTTTTCGCACGGCAGACATTGGATTTCATCCCTACCCGCCCGAAAAGCTCCATGCATTCTCTCAGCAGCTTGCCGAGCAGGGCATCTATGAGCGCATTATCGTTCGCCCAGTTCCAAATAGTGAGCAGTATGAGATCCTTGCCGGACACAATCGTACTGAAGCGTGGCGACTGACCGGACACTCAACAATTCCTGCGGAGGTTGTGGAAGCCGATGACGCAAGAGCAATTTCCATTGCGGTTGCCACCAATCTCCTGCGGCGGCAGGACCTCACCATCATTGAACGGGGCAAAGCGTATAAGGCAATGCTGGATGCGCAGAAATGTCAAGGCACACGAACGGACATTGGAACTTCTGGCGAGAATCGCCAGAAGTTCCTCACCCGCGAAATTGTTGCGGATTTCTTCGGCGTGACGGAGTATGAGATCCGCAAGGCCATCAAGCTGGCAGCACTGATTCCGCCGCTTGCTGATATTTTGGAGAACAGGCCACGCAAGCTGCCGATTGCCTGTGCGGAACGCATTGCCGATTATGATGCAGACTCTCAAAGGGCATTTGTAGAAATGTGCACCATTGAGGGATATGTACTCAATAAGTCAACCATACAGAAGATCGCCCATACCTGCCCACCTCCATCCGCTGAGCATCAAGACATTTACGCGGCTTGGCGGCAGGCACGGGCAGATGAGGAGCTGCGCCGCGCTGCACCACCTAAGAAAATCACCTTTGACCGCAGAAAATTTGCGCCTTATCTGGACAAACTGAACGGCGATGAAGATTTAGAAGAGCTGTTTCTGGAGTTCTTGCGGCAGCGAATTGGCTGATGTATAATCGAAAAAAAGAGAAAGGATAGCAACGCTATGAGCGAACAGAATAAAATTCAGCTTTTTGAAAATCAACCCATTCGCACGGCTTGGAATGAAGAACAAGAGGAGTGGTACTTCTCTGTTGTCGATGTAATCCATGTACTGACTGGAAGCGAGAACCCTCGCAGATATTGGAGTGACTTAAAGCGCAAGTTGAAGTCTGAGGGAGCAACTCAGTTGTACGAAAATATCGTACAACTGAAAATGAAATCGTCGGATGGAAAGAACTATAAGACCGACGCTGCCACAACCGAGCAGCTTCTCCGCATTATTCAGTCTATCCCTTCCCCCCGTGCGGAACCGGTGAAACGTTGGCTGGCAGAGGTCGGCAGGGAACGCATTGAGGAAACCATTGATCCGGAGCAGGCCATCGACCGCGCATTGGAAACCTATCTGAAAAAGGGCTATGACCCTGATTGGGTACATCAAAGGCTGCTCTCTATCCGCATTCGAAATGAGCTTACCGATGAGTGGCAGAAACGCGGTGTGGAAAAGGGGCGTGAATTTGCGATTCTGACCGATGAGATCACCCGCACGTGGTCCGGCATGACCACGCGGCAGTACAAGAATCTCAAGGGGCTGAAAAAGGAAAACCTGCGGGACAACATGAGCGACACCGAATTGGTCTTGACTATGCTGGCCGAGGCGTCCACCCGTGATATTTCCAAAGCCTCCAAGCCGGAAAGATTTTCCGGCAGTATGGAGGTTGCCCGACAGGGCGGTGAGGTTGCCGGTGTAGCACGAAAGGCTCTTGAGGAGCGCACCGGCGCTCCGGTTATTACTGCGCAGAACGCCGCGCAGATGAACACCTTGGTTGTGGGCATGATCGAAGAAGCCGCCGCGCTGCCGGCGCAAGCCGAAGCAGATGACAAAGAATAATAAGACTTATGCCAGAAGGCTCGACACCGCAAGGTGCCGGGCCTTTTTCTATCCCATTGTGAGGTACAAAGATGAAAGAAATGAATATACAGTTCCACAAAACACGACCGCAAAATCCATTTGACGATGGGGCGGAAGCCCGTTTGCACCGTATGGGCCTTCTGAGGATAGATGGAAGTGTGGACGAAGCCACATTGAACGCCTTGAGCCGCGCCTATTCCGGCTTATTGTTTGATGACTTGTGCGACACTTGCCAGAATTCTTGTGAGATCACAGAGATCCTTCGGAGACTATATGAAGCTGCGGAGCAGGCCGAACCACGGCAAAAGTTTCTGCTGATCTGTCTGCAATACGACGCGCTCTCTCAGCCGCTTCCCAATCCGATTTGGTGGATCAGCGGTGATTCGGAGCTTGCCGGGGACTTTGCAGAACGCTTTATCTGCCATCTGAAGAAGCTGAGCGACGCAATGGAGGTGACAGAGCCATGAAGGGAATCCTGATCTATCAGCCAACAAGCAAGTCCGCTCCGCTCGCCGATTTTATTGACGGGCTTGACCCGCGGCTGCGGGAGAAGATCCTCCTGCGGCTGTATTTCCTGACCCAGCTTGAAAAGCCGGAAATGAAAGAACCACATTTCAAGCGATTTTCAATCGAGCGCTATCGAGATCTTTGGGAGCTGCGAGTAAAAAGTAAAGTGCTCATACGCATCATTTTCTGCATGCTTCCCAATGGAGATGTTCTGCTTTTGCATGGCTTTGTGAAGCGTCAGAAGCGGGATACAATGCAGGCGCTGGAGCAGTCTATCAGAATACTTGACGCGCTGCGGGAACATCCGGAGCGCGCGGTAGAATACAAGATCAAGGAGGAGAAAGCGTCATGAAGCAGGTATCCGGCATACCGCCTGACCGTATGGCAGGAATGCGCATCACAAAAATTATTTGAGAAGGAGGCTCTCCCAAACATGAAAAGAGTAATATCCTGCGTGCTGCTGATGCTGGTTCTTACCTCCAACGCCTTTGCGTTGGAGGTGCCTACGGACACGGTGGTTCAAAACCTCAACGGCAGTCAGCAAGCGATCAAAACCTTTACAGTATCCCCTGAGCAGGACCCTGCGGCACTAATTGAGGAGCCCTTTGAGCTGGAAGGGTATCTCTACACCTTTGCGGACATTGTAAAAAGTGAGAATCCCGTGGAAGAAAAGCGGATGCATACCGAGGTTATCACCGTTGAAACAACGAAAGATGACCTTGCTCTGATTCTGGAGCAGCTTAAGCCCACCATCGAGTATGATGACGGCAGATTTCAGGGTACCCTCGCATTGGATCACACCAGTCTCAATACCGTAGCCGCCGGCTATGCTACGAAAAACTACACGGTGACGGAAACCAAAACCATCGGACAGCTTGACCGCAACGATATGTCCTATGTCCCCGCGACAACCATCAAGAACGGCAGAACCCTGAGCCTTGCCAATGTGGAGTGGCAGGTCACCGGCACCGATCTTGTGGGTGAGGCGCTGATGCCCTCTCAATATCAGGCTGTTGCTACCTACTCTGCGAAAGCGTCCTATCAGGCGGCTACAGGCTATGTTACAACAGCGGAGTATATCGGCGATGTGACCCACGAGGGTGTTGAAAGTGTTACTTATGTTCTGACCTATATCGGGACAGAAGCGAACCACAAGGGCGTGTCTGCCGCTCAGGTCGGAGCGTTCTTTGCGGATCACTTTCCTTGGATCTTAGGTGGAATCGTTCTGATTTGCGCCGCTGTTGGCGGCACGCTGCTTGTATGCCGCCGAAAGGCCGTAGTGAAAGCAGAATGTGAAGCGGATGAAACAGAGGAAAACGAAGAAGATCAGGAGGCGTAAAAACATGAAACTCTTTCAGAAACTGGTCTGCATGGCATTGACGGCGACAGCAACAGCATCCCTTTCTATTTGCGCTTTTGCCGCGGACTATACCTTTGACACAGCCGCGGACACCGACTATTACCCTTCGACCTCTTATGAGGACACCTACGGTACCGCGTATCATTACGGCAGCAAAAATCTTGTGGATTATCAGATTCCCGAACTTCCCTACGGCGTTCTCAGCACCACACAAACCGACGTCATGGAAAAGCTCCGACTCCCCGGCCTACAGCAGACTGTAGGCGGTTCGGCTACCGGTATCTACGGTGTGGATAGTGGCGTAGGTATCCCAGCAGTCACACCCGCCATTCCGTCCTATCAGGAGCCTGCTTATACAAGCGCCAAAGATATGGAGCGAAAGGACGGCAGCATCGGCACCCTGAAAATTCCCTCCCTGGACATCAACATGAAGGTCTGGGAAGGAGAAACAAACGAAAGTATGAAAAAGGGACTGGGACATTATAGCTCCACATCGGCGTGGGATGGCAATATCGGTGTGTGCGGCCATAACCGAGGTGCCAAGTACACTATCGGCAGCATCAAGGATCTGGAAATCGGCGATACCATCACCTATACCACGATCTACGGAACCCGCACGTATGAGGTCATCCTAGTAAAAACCATCTCCAATTCCGATTGGAGTTACTTGCAGGCAACAGCAGACAACCGTATCACGCTTACCACCTGTCTTGCCAATCAGCCTGAAAAAAGAATTTGCGTCCAAGCAGTGCAAAAAATTCGGTGAAATGATGGAAAACAGTCGGAATTGAATAAAAAAAGTTGCGTCACCGTTTTGCCGGCGTGAGGATTTAAAATAAACCTTTGACAGCCTGAACCTTCTGTATTATCCTCAAATCACTCCGGAGAATCTTAATCAAAAGGAAGTATCAGTTTGGTACAGAATTTCAGGCCAAATAGGAAAGATGACGAAATACGGGTCAAAATGGACATCTCTGTTGACCTTCCCGCAGAAGTCGCAGAACAGGCAGAACGGATGGGCATTTGCGAGTTTGATCAATGCACCTTTGACGAAGCTACCCGACGCATGACCGCAAGTGTAACCACCGTCTTTTACCGGAAAGGAGCGTGATCATTTGAAGCGGATCCGAGTTATTTCCCTCGCTGTAATTGCTGCACTATCCTTAACAGTAACTTCTTTTGCCGCCGACAGTAGTCCGCAGCAGCAATCTGCTGCCGCTTACCTGCGTGAAGCCGGCATTATGCTGGGCAACGAGTCTGGCGACATGATGCTGGAGCAGGGGCTGACACGGGCGCAGATGGCGGCGCTGCTCACCCGAATTGTCACAGATCCCGAGCAATTTGAAACGGACAGCGCCTTTTACCGCAGCCTTTGCAGCTTTACGGATGTTCCGGAATGGGCAAAAAGCTATGTGGGCTACTGCGTCGCAAATAATCTGGTTGCAGGGTATGGCAATGGACGCTACGGCTCCAATGACCCTGTTACTTCTGCGGTGGCCTGCACGGTGATGCTGCGGTGCTTGAATGATGTTGATGCTGTATGGGATTATCAGTCTGCCTGCCGGACTGCTGTTCAAATGGGACTTGCGGCGGAAGAGATTGTCGCGGACGCCGAGATCACCCGCGGGAATATGGCAGTACTGATCTGCCGCACGATGGCAAGGCTTGGTTACGATGTGAAATTGTCCGAAACGGCCCAGTCAAATCTCTCTGCCGATGGAATATCGGATGCAGCTGCCGCGCAGGAAACAACAGAATACTTCGATGACGCCGCAACCAAGCAGGACATCATTGACCGCACCAACGCTTTGCGCCGCGAAAACGGTGTATCAGTCCTGACCGTCAACGGCGAGCTCATGCAGGCGGCGCAGGTACGAGCCGATGAGATGGCTGCGCATACCGTCTATTCGCACACAAGACCGAATGGCGGAAAATTCAATACCGTCACGGATTGTCC
>ENA-USUG01000044-USUG01000044.1-human-gut-metagenome-genome-assembly--contig:-NODE-44-length-135260-cov-7.657117_pt1 | contig 135260 bp, 119 predicted proteins | sample MGYA00250059_ERZ773394 | MGnify/ENA primary metagenome ERZ773394 (study PRJEB29103, sample SAMN06111957) | human gut metagenome | biome: human gut; feature: ankylosing spondylitis patient; material... | reverse complement strand
CTTGGTCATGTGTTCACCGGCGATCCGGAGTCCCCCAATGGCGTGCGCTACTGCATCAACAGTGCGGCCCTGCGCTTCGTCCCATACGAAAAAATGGAGGCCGAGGGCTACGGATACCTGCTGTACCTGTTTGAAAAATAAGACGCAAGCGGTCGGCAGTTCTCATGCAAGGAACTATCAGCACATCACAGCATATCGGACTGCCCGGTGGCAGTCCGATATGCTGTGAATGGAATTTTCTGGCACTCTCAATGAGCCGATTTCGAAACGGAGAAGCACATGTATCTTTTTCAAATAAGCAACTACGATGACCCCGCCGTGGACAGAGAAACCGCAGAGCTGCTGCACCGGCATTTGGAAGCTGAGAGCCGGCGGCGCTGCCCCGCTATATGGAATGCGATAGACCGCATCAGAACTCACGCCGCGAAAGGCCCGGCGCGCGAAAAGCGGACAGTGCGCTACCGCATTTATGGCGTGTTCCTGCTGGCGCTGGGCCTTTTGACGCTGATTCTTGGCTTGATGCCGCCAAAGACCACCGATGTGATTATTGTGGGCGGAGCCGTGATTATTGCAGGCCTGCTGGAGTTTGCCCTTGCTCGCGGAAGAACACCGCCGCGCATACCGGCGTCCTGCAAAAAGGAGGCGCGGAAAGCGCTGGAGCTGCGGCGCACCGTTGATTGGGAAAAGCTCAAAACCACCATTCGCTTCGAGGATGCCGGCATAACGATCTGCGCGGAGGAGAACGAAGAACATCTCTCTTATACACGGATAAAGAGCGCCTTTGAATCATTGCACCTGTGGCTTGTGGTCTGCGACGATGAATGCGCGCTGCTGCTTCAGAAAAAGGACCTGAGGTCCGGGAACGCAGACAGCTTCCTCTCTGACATCATTTCAAAAATGAACACAGGAACAGATGCATCCGGCTGAACGCGGCAGCTATGTGACGTTACCAGCCCGTTTGTCCCAGTGGGACTTCAACTATGGTCCAGCTATCGACGGGAGCTCACAAATGAGCGATTTCCAGAAGGATGATCGGAGGCAGATGAATAAGCGAGGGATAGCCTTTATAGTGGTAGATATCAGGGCTGTTGTCAGCAAAATGTAGGAACAAGAGGCCAATCGGTACGCATCAAACATGCGAGTTGAAGCAGCATTTTATATCCGCCTAGCCGCCCTCAACACCGTCCTGCCGGACTTGAATGGCCGCATCCGCCAAATCACGGAGGCGTTGGAGGCGGAGGTCATCCCGTTCCCCGGCAGCGGCATGAGCCTTGGCGACATCGACCGCAGGCTGGCGGAGCTGGAGGTGCAGTTCCAAAAGCTGCTGGAAAAGGCAGCGGATGATTCCATCGCCTATGGGGATCAGTTCAAGGAGATATTGGACGAGCAGACCGCACTAAAGGAGCTGCGGGCAACCATCCTTGCCGAGAATAAGAAACACGCCGAAGCGGATCGGCGCATCAGGGATGCCGCGGGGATGCTGGAAAACGCCGTGCCCCACATCGCGGAATGGGACGAGAGTGCCATCCGGCAGCTGGTGGCGCAGGTGAAGGTGCTGTCCAAGAACGAGATCAGCGTGACGCTCAAGAGCGGCATTGAGATCCGCCAGAGCATTTCAAACTAAAAAAGGAGATGGGAAAATGGTATTTGTGACCGGCGACCTCCACGGAAATTTTGAGCGATTCAAACCAAAATACTTTCCCGAACAGGCGCGGATGACAAAGCAGGACATTATGATCTGCGCCGGAGACTTCGGGGGTGTGTGGTTTGGCGACAGCCGCGACGATAAACGCTGGACTGGCTGGAACGCCTGCCCTTCACGCTTGCCTTTGTCTGCGGCAACCATGAAAACTATGACGCGCTGGAACGATACCCTGTTGCGGAGTGGCACGGAGGCAAGGTGCATCGCGTTCGTCCCCATGTTCTGCACCTGATGCGCGGGCAGATCTTTGAGCTGGATGGTTACCGCTTCTTTACCATGGGCGGCGCAAAAAGCCACGACATCGAGGATGGGATTCTGGAGCCGGATGCCCCGGATTTTGAGCAAAGGCTCACGATGCTCCAGCGCAAGCCCAGAGCGAGGTACCGCGTCAACCATATCTCGTGGTGGGCACAAGAACTGCCCTCCGATGAGGAATATGCCGAGGCACGGCGAAACCTTAACGCGGTCGGCTGGCAGGTGGACTACATCATCACCCACTGCGCTCCCACCAGCATCGCCCTCATGGGGAGCCGCCACAACGAGGCGGACCGGCTCACAGACTTCCTACAGGAGGTACGGGAAAGAGCAAAATACCACTACTGGCTGTTCGGCCATTATCACGACAACCGAGCCATTGATGAAAAGCACATCCTGCTGTGGGAGCAGATTGTGCGGATCATCTGAAGCAGGTCAAAGCAGAGAAAAACACGGCTGAGTCACCGTGCTTTTCTCTGCTTTGAGCGTTGATCAGGCGCGCCGCGCCGGAAAGGAGAAGCTATGAATATCCGCAAGCCCACAGATTACACCACCCTGTTCGCCGCGCTGGACGCCGCTGTTGCGGCGCAGCTCCCGCAGCTGGAGTTGTACTGCGAGATTGGCCGAGTGGTCAGCGGCAGAGCAGCGAAAGGCGCCGCTGTCGCGGCGTCGGAATACCTGCAAGCCGCCTATCCCGCAGCCGATGGCTTTTCTCCCCGCAATGTGCGCCGGATGCGGGACTTCTACCGGATGTGCGGCGATACGCCGGAGTTGCTGGCAGCGGCAATGCGTCTGAACTGGACACAAAATGTGGTCATCATGGAGGCCGGATTGACCATGGCCGAGAGGTGTTGGTACATTCGGAAGGTCGCTGAAAGCGGCTTATCCAAAACGGAGCTGCTGCGGATGATTGAGAGAGCCGAACATTCGGAAATTGCTCTTGGCGAAAGCGTGGATACCTGCTATACTGTAGAAAATGATGAGTTTTCGGAGAAGAACCAGTACGAAGAATATCCTGTTTATCTGCCATGGCAATATCTGCCGCAGCCCCATGGCCGAGTTCGTGATGAAGGACTTGGTGAAGAAGGCTGGGCTGGCGTCACAATTCCATATCGAGTCAGCGGCCACCAGCCGGGAGGAGATCGGCAACCCGGTCTATCCTCCGGCACGGCGCAAGCTGGCGGAGCACGGGATCTCCTGCGACGACCATGTGGCGCGGCAGCTCACCAATCAGGACTACGACAAGTACGACCTGCTGATCGGCATGGACGGCGCGAACCTGCGGAATATGTACCGCATCTGCGGCGGCGACTTTGCAGGCAAGCTGCACCTCCTGATGGACTATACCGACCACCCCCGCGATGTTGCCGACCCGTGGTACACCGAGGACTTCGAGTTGACTTGGCGGGATGTGCTGGCGGGCTGCCAGGGGTTGCTGGATTCAATCATTAGAAAAGAGGTGTAATGAATGCCTACATCAAGAAAATTCAGAGACAGCATTCACGCCAAAGGCACAGATATCGCCGTGCTTTCCAATGGTAACAGCGATGACTACATTTCCCTGACGGATATTGCGCGCTATAAGAGCGATGCACCAGATGATGTAATCAAAAACTGGATGCGTAACCGTGACACGATTGAATTTCTTGGGCTGTGGGAACAGCTCAACAACCCAGAATTTAAACCCGTCGAATTCGACGGGTTTAGAACACAGGCTGGATCAAATGCCTTCACCATGTCTCCGAAGAAGTGGATCGACGGCACCGGAGCGGTCGGCATCATCTCTAAGGCTGGGCGCTATGGCGGAACATTTGCCCAGAAAGATATTGCGTTTGAATTTGCCTCTTGGATCTCCGCAGAATTCAAGCTGTATATCATCAAGGACTATCAACGTCTGAAAAACGATGAAAACAGCCGTCTTGCGCTGGGGTGGAATTTAAACTGGACACTGGCGAAAATCAATTACCGTATCCATACGGATGCCATCAAGGATGTGTTGATCCCGCCGGATGTGACCCCACAGCGTCAGAGCTTTACCTACGCCAATGAAGCAGATGTGCTGAATGTTGCGCTGTTCGGTATCACGTCAAAGGAATGGCGTCAGACGCATCAGGATTCCAAAGGAAATATTCGAGATGAAGCAAGTCTCCAGCAGTTGATCGTTCTTGCTAATCTCGAAAGCATCAATGCGGAGTTGATTCGCCAAGGAGTCCCCCAGAGTGAGAGACTGCTCCGGCTGAATGCCAGTGCAAAGCAGATGATGCAGTCCCTTGTAGGAGATCATCGTATTGACGAATTTAGGACGTATGGTGAACTGCCGAATAAGGAAAGCAAATAAGCCACAGGCATATATTAAAACTAAGTTTATCATCCGCAACATACATAGGAATCTCTACTCTGTAACACATTGGGAGGCCTCATTATGGAATTTGACCGTGAAGTATTTGATCTTATGCCATCTGGAAGCAAAACCTTTAACCTGATTGGCCTAAAAATGCCGAGCGATAAGGATATATTCTTTCGCGCGAAGCAAAAGGAAACCCTTGATAAATACCAAGCAGCGAGGAGGTTTATGTATGAACTGGAAACTGACGATTGGGATCACTATTTTCACAAATTAGAAGATGAGAATGGCAATATCTACTTTCAAAATGTGCTCAAAGCTCAGTGGTATGAGGCAGCTCTGCTTTTTTACAATGCAGTCGTTGATTTGTCTTGGATAGCTTGTTACATATCAGCAGAATATTTCATCTATGTTGATGGGAAGCCAGTAGAAGTTGAAGGCTTGACCCCTATAGAAGAAGCGTACAATGCGTTAAGAAAAGCTGAAGGCTATGTACAGCATCCCGGTGCAGATGGAAACCCCTTTGAATATTTGAGAAAAATGTGCCCCCAATTTAGTGATACATTGGATTTTGTAATCGCGTTCTGGAAAGACTTTGCTGACACGCCAGTTCGCTGGAAGTATAATTATTTAAAGCATAAGGGTTCATTGTGCTATAAAGAAATTCAAGAGCGCGAACCACATAAGATATTTTCTCTGCAGGTCAATGATAAGAAATGCCCAAGCGACATTAGGGATGTTCAAGCAACAATTAACCTCATCGATGCAATAGAAGAGTTACGAAGATTTGATAATGAAAAACTATTTCCATATATTGAATCGCTTTTCACTCAACTTGAAACTTTAGTAAAGCCCTCTCCGCTGATTTTTTAATGTCGTGTACACGGGTAATTGATTTTTGGCATGAAGGCAAAAATCTACAGTGGTACAGCATGACATAATTGAGAAATTCAAGTGTTTTCGCTTGAATTTCTCTTTTTCTTTGTCAAAAAGTCCAGAATATCAAGTCTCGTGCTTGCAGTTTTTCCCAAATTGGACCTTTAGGGACAAAGGTCTGCAAATTTGGAGGACGATTATGCGAATGAGAAAAATCAGCGAAAAAGTTCCAAATTTAGAGGATTTGGTTCAGAAGCTCTTACTTGTACAAGGCGCTGGAGCGCCCCATTGCACTGTAACACCGCAAAACTCCCGCTTACGCTCGTAAGCGGGAGTTCCTTTCTTCTTGGGCAATTTACAGCGCCACAAGCTCCAGCCGCACGTGCAGCTTCGCACGGTGGACGATTACGCGGTCATGTCGATGGTCGAAAGCGGGCTCGGGCTCAGTATCCTCCCGGGACTGATCCTGCGCCGGATTCCCTACAAAATCGCCATCCGCCCGCTCGGCGTTCCGGCCAGCCGGACGCTCGGTCTTGCGCTGCGCAAAGACGCGCCCACGCCGCTTGCCGTCCGCTGCTTTCTGGACTATCTCCCCTACCTGAACTAGAAAACCGGCTCGACTGCCAAAACAGCCGAGCCGGTGATTTTTATGCAATTTTCCGGATGTTCGACCCCTTCCGGGAGGTTCGTAGGGGTCGATGCCCACATCGACCCGATGGCACGCTCGAATTCGCCGAGGATTTCCGTAAAAATCAGTGCATTCTGCCGGGACGATGTAGGCATCGTCCCCGGTTATTTTTATGCCTCGTAGCCGGGCTTGCCGAGGAGGTGGAACATGTTTTTCTTATAAGCCTCCACGCCGGGCTGGTTGAAGGGATTCACACCGGAGATATAGCCGGACACGCCGCAGGCATACTCGAAGAAGTAGATGAGTGCGCCGACGGTCTCTTCGCTGATTTCCGGCAGGCGGATTTCCGTCACCGGCACGCCGCCGGAGATATGCGCGGCCTTGGTCGCCTGCATGGCCTTCTCGTTGATATAGCTCATCTCACGGCCAGCCAGATAGTTGAGTCCGTCCAGATTTTCTTCATCCGACGGAACGGCGATCGACGTTCTGGCCTTGTCAAAGAACACGACCGTCTCCTGAAGCATTCTTCTGCCCTCCTGCATATACTGCCCCATGGAGTGCAGGTCGGGCGTGAGGTCGACGGAGGCCGGGAAAATGCCGGTCTGGTCCTTGCCTTCCGACTCGCCGTAGAGCTGCTTCCACCACTCGGCCATGAACCGGAACGAGGGCTCGTAGGCAGCTAAAATTTCCACATGCTTGCCAGCATCGGAGAGCTTCTGGCGGCTCATCGCGTACTGCGCCTCGGCGCTCTCAAGGCCCTTCGACAGTGCTTCCTCGCGCTCCTGGGCCGCGCCCTGCATGAGCTTTTCGATGTCAATACCGCTGACCGCAATGGGAAGAAGGCCGACTGCCGTCAGGACCGAGTACCGGCCGCCCACATCGTCGGGCACGACGAAGGTCTCATAGCCTTCTTTGGTCGCAAGCGTCTTGAGTGCGCCCTTTGCCTTGTCGGTCGTGGCGTAAATCCGCTCGCGCGCGCCCTCTTTGCCATACTTCTTTTCGAGCAGCTCTTTGAAAATACGGAACGCGATCGCAGGCTCGGTCGTCGTGCCGGACTTCGAGATGACGTTCACGGAGAAATCGCGTTCGCCGATCATGGCGATAATCTCCGTCAGCGCATCGGACGAAATGCCGTTGCCGGCAAAGTAGATGTCCGGGGTCGACTTCTGGAGCATGTTGTAGTTCGGGCTCTTTAAAAGCTCAATGACCGCACGCGCGCCCAGGTAGCTTCCGCCGATGCCGATGACGACAAGGGCTTTGGAGTCCGACTGGATCTTCTTCGCCGCCTTCTCGATGCGGGCGAACTCGTCCTTGTCGTAGCTTACCGGCAGGTCGACCCAGCCGATGAAATCGCTGCCCGCGCCGGAGCCGTCCTTCAGCTTCCGGATGGCATCCAGCGCCTTCTGTTCGTTCGACACATTGGGCGTAAATTCCTTCGCGCCGCTCAAATCAATTCTTACCATAATATATTCCCTCCAAACTCAGGTTTCAGGTTTTCAACAATATCAAAGAAGCGTTACTGTGCATCCTTGTGGAGCATGGCCGCGCCGATCATACCCGCGTCGTTGCCAAGCTCTGCCGGGACGAGCTTTCCGTGCGTCTTATAGAAGCATTTGCCCGTCGTCTTTTCGCGCAGCGGAGCAAAGAGGAATTCTCCCGCGCCGCATACGCCGCCGCCGATGGCAATAACCTCCGGGTCAAGCAGATTATAAATAGAGGCGCAGGCGGAGGACAGGCTGTCGATATATTGGTCAAACACGGTCTTTGCCGTTTCATCGCCTTCTTTTGCGCAGTCGATGACGAGCTTTGCATCTACATTCTCCGGGCTCCCGCCCGCGCGCGCAGCGATGAGGCTCTCGGGATGCTTTTTCATTGCCCGCTGTCCGTCGCGTGCCAGAGCGCTCGCCGCGCAGTAGGCCTCCATGCAGCCGTCGTTGCCGCAGGTGCAGTGCTCGCCGCCGTTTACGAGGTACATGTGCCCGAGCTCCACGCCCTGGTTCATGCCGCCGTTGAACATGTGGCCGCCTAAAATGATGCCGCCGCCAAGCCCCGTGCCGAGCGTGAACAGAACCGCCGTCTTGCAGCCGCGGAACGCGCCCGCGTAGAGCTCAGCCAGCGCCGCACCGTTTGCGTCGTTTGCAAGATACACAGGGATCTCCCCGAACGCCTCCTGCGCAAGCGCTTTCAGGGGCACGTCGTGAAAGCCGAGATTATACGCGTCGATCACGCGCTCGCCCTTCTGGTCGATGCTGCCGGGAACGACAATGCCGACGCTCTCCACGTCCTGCCGCGCAATCGCCTGCTGCCGCAGCAAAAAGTCGACCGCTTCTTCGATCGTCTTGACCACACTGCGCGCGCCGTCGTGCGGGAAGCGGACGCTGCACGTCTGCACCAGCTCCATGGTCTCATTCACAAGGCCTACTTTAATATTGGTTCCGCCGATATCCACACCGATCTGATACATCTTATCCTCCCTCCGCCGTTTCCTCCGCGTCATGCAGATCAAACAGCTTCATAAAGTTTCCATACAAAATCTTCTCGTTCACGTCGTCTCCCAGTCCCAGCGCCAAAAACCGCGCCAGCTCTTCCTTCGGAGACCACATCGGAAAATCTGTCCCGAACAAGAACCGCTCGGGGCCGAACCGATCTAACATCCGCAGCACCATCTCGCGCGGGATCATCGGAAGCGTGCTCGACGTGTCATACAATACACAGCTTGGCAGCGGGCATTCATACGAATGCTCCCACGCGAGCCAGCCGCCAAAGTGCGCGGCGATGACCTGCAGGTCGGGAACCTGCCGGAGCAAATTCAAAAGCCGCTCGGGCGTCGAGTAATCGTACCGGTTGTCCCCCATATGAAAGAGCACCGGGAGTCCCAGCTTGGCCGCTTTCCGGTAGACCGGCACGCCGCACGGCTCGTCGATGGGCACCTTCTGAAAATCCGGATGCACCTTGAGGCCCCGGATTCCGAGCGCCTTTGCCCGCTCGAGCTCCTCCTCCGCGCCATCCATACCGGGAAAAATCGACCCGAACGCGATCGCACCCGGCACGTCCTTTGCCGCCTGCGGCAAAAAGTCATTGATGCTGCGCACCTGATGCGCGCTTGTCGCGGAATTGCTCATGACAAAGCGCGTGATCCCGGCCTCGTGCTCGAATTTTACCAGATTCTCCGCCGTCGCCGGGTGGCAGGCGACATCCATGCCACCGTAAAACGCGCTGATGGACGCCGGCGCCTTATCGGCCAGCTTCTCCGGGAAGATATGCGCGTGAATATCCGCTACCTTCATCGCCTGTTCCTCTGTCTCTCCGGCGCACGTTTTGTCTTCGCGCCTTATTTCTGATGCAATATTATACCACGCAACCGAACACCATACAAGTAACCAAGCGCCCAAATTCCAACGTAAAACTCGTAAAAAACCGGTAAAAATCCCCGGACAGCCGCCCGGGGATCGATTTGCCGTTATAAAATTTTCCGACCGGAGACGAACTTGGCGCAGATGTTCCGCTCGTCGGCGAGATAGACCATACGTTCAAGCCTTGCGCGCGGAGAAAGCTGCTGCGGGTGCTCGAGGTTCTCATCATCCAGCACGACCGCGTCGAGCTCGTACCCATCCAAAAACGATCCGACCTTGCCGAAGAACTGGCCGCCGCCCATCGTGGCAAGATAGAACGCGCGCTCAAAGCTCAGCGGCTTCACGTTCTGGTCCAAAAGCCGCCAGCGGAGCTTGGACGCCTGAATGGCGTGCATCATCGCCTTGAGCATGCTCTCATGGCTGCCGCCCGCAACGTCCGTGGCCAGACCCACATGAAGCCCCCGGTCGATGAACTGGTTGACCGGCGCAACACCGGAGGCAAGGTTCATGTTCGATTCCGGCGAGTGCGCGATATAAACGCCGCGTTTCAGCATCAGCTCCTGCTCAGCCTCATTTGAGTGCACGCAGTGCGCCATGATGCAGGGGTAATCTCCCCCGAACATACCGAACTGGTCGTACGCGTCGGCGTAGAATTTGGACCTTGGGCAGAGCTCTCTCACCCAGTCAATTTCGCCCAGATTTTCAGACAGGTGGCTCTGCACAGGAAGGTCGTATTTTGCGCGCAGGCGGGAAAGGGCATACATGAGATCATCCGTACACGACGGAATAAAGCGAGGCGTTAAAATCGGCTTCGTGCGCACAAAGCGCTCGCGCGACTGCAAGACCCAGCTCTCTGTGTCCCGGATGGCCTGATTCGTCGAAATCTCGCGAAGGTAGGCCGGGCAGTTGCGGTTCATGTTGACCTTGCCGACATAGGTATCGAGGCCCGCGTCCTCTAGTTTCTGCATAAGAAGCAGCGTCGCAGGAACGTGGAGCGTGGCAAAAATGCACGCGCGCGTGGTCGTGCTGCGCGTAAGCCGCGTCACAAAGCTCTCATAGGCCGTTTCGGCATAGGAAAGGTCCTCGTATTTCGCTTCCTCGGGGAAGGTGTAGGTGTTGAGCCAATCGAGGAGCTCTAAATCCATGCCCAGGCCGCGGAAGGAAAACTGCGGCGCGTGCAGATGAAGATCCGTCATGCCGGGAATGATGAGCTTTCCCGAATAGTCGAGCACGTCCAGATTCTTGAACCGCTCGGGCTTCTGCCGGAACACACCCGCCGCCTTGCCGTTTCGGCAAAGAAGCCAGCCATCGTCCAATATTTCAATGGTATCCGGGCTGCTGCTGTATAAAAGCGTCCCGCGCAGGAAGAACGGTTCGTGCATGAATACTCCCTCTTTCCAAAGCCGTGCAGCACATTGGCGTGCACGGACAGGTTTTCTGTTGTCAATCTATCATATCATGTTTCCGGCCCGTTTTCCACGCCGGCCTTTCGTCAAACTTCACGAATTCCGCCCCCTTTGCTTGCGCAAAAGGACAGGCCGCTCAAAAAGCTAAAAATCTTTTAGGTTCGTTGTGAAAGGCGTACAGCGTCGCCGAATTCGGAAGTGGCATCTTAGACAATTTGAACAGGCTGTTTGCGTGCATGATTTACAAAAGCCCGAAAAATCTAAAAATTTGTTAGGTCAGCATGGCCGAATTCCCGTAAAACCATACAAAAGCTAAATATTTTTTTGAAAAGGGATTGCATTCTTTGCATAAATCGTGTAAAATGAAGGCACTTGACCGGCACGCAAAAAGTTTTTCTGATTCGCGTGCATGTCAGTGCATCCACAAAATATTTAGGAGGAATCGCTGAAATGAAAAAGATCATTGCCCTGCTTCTGGCGCTGGTTATGGTTTTTGCGCTGGTAGCCTGTGCGGCTAAGACCGACGCTCCCGCTGAGGAAACCAAGACCGAAACCGCTGCCACTGAAACCGCAACCGAAGAAAAGACCGAGGAGGCTACCGAAGAGCCCGCCGCCGAGACGGCCGCTCCCGCTGACTTCAAGGTTGGTTTCATCATGCTCCATGATGAAAACTCCACCTACGACCTGAACTTCATCAACGGCGCGAAGGAAGCCGCCGAGGCTCTTGGCGTAGAGTACGTCATCAAGACGAACGTTCCTGAAGGTCAGGAATGCTACGACGCCGCTGCTGATCTGGCTGACGCCGGCTGCAACATCGTCTTCGCCGACTCCTTCGGCCATGAGGACTACATGATCCAGGCTGCCAAGGAATTCCCGGATGTCCAGTTCTGCCACTCCACCGGCACGAAGGCCCACACCGAGAACCTTGCCAACTACCACAACGCCTTCGCTTCCATCTATGAAGGCCGCTACCTCGCCGGTATCGTTGCAGGCATGAAGCTCAACGAGATGATCGAAGCTGGCGAATTCACCGCGGAAGAGGCCAAGATCGGCTACGTCGGCGCTTTCACCTACGCCGAGGTTATCTCCGGTTACACTTCCTTCTTCCTGGGCGCCCGCTCCGTCTGCCCGACCGTGACGATGGAAGTCACCTTCACCGGCAGCTGGTACGACGAGACCGCTGAAAAGGAAGGCGCGCAGAAGCTCATCAACAACGGCTGCAAGCTCATCAGCCAGCACGCTGACTCCATGGGCGCTCCGACCGCCTGCGAGACCGCCGGTGTCCCCGACGTTTCCTACAACGGCTCGACCATGGCTGCCTGCCCGAACACCTACCTCGTTTCTTCCCGTATCGACTGGGCTCCGTACTACAAGTACGCGATCTCTGCTGCAATGAACGGCGAAGCAATCGACGCTGACTGGACCGGCACGCTTGCGACCGGCTCCGTCGTCCTGACCGAGCTCAACGAGAACGTCGTCGCTGCCGGCACTGCAGAAGCTGTTGAGGCTGCCAAGGCCGAGCTCGAGGCTGGCACCCGCCATGTCTACGACGTGACCACCTTCACCGTTGACGGCCAGCAGCTCACCTCTTCCATGGCTGACGTTGACACCGACGCCGACTACACGCCCGACACCGAGGCGATCGTTGACGGCTACTTCGCAGAGTCCACCTTCCGTTCGGCTCCGTACTTCCAGCTGAACATCGACGGCATCACGCTGCTCGACACCGCATTCTAAAACTTCTTGCAATCCAGATCGGGCTGCCGAAAGGCAGCCCGATTTCCATTATGAAAACATGACAAATTTTTTGATGAACTTAAAAAATTTTTGGTCATATTATTTACTTTTGCGTTCCGGTATGGTAGAATACATGTGTACTTACAAAAATCGGGAGACGACTTTCCTCCCACAAAGAAAGGGTGACCGCCTTGGGATCTGAATGCGCAGTTAGGATGGAGAATATTACAAAGCGGTTTGGAAAGGTGACGGCCAACAACGCCGTGAACCTGGAGCTGCACGAGGGCGAGATCCTGTCTTTGCTCGGCGAAAACGGCAGCGGCAAAACAACGCTGATGAACATGCTCTCCGGCATCTACTTCCCCGATGAGGGGCAAATCTACATTCACGGTGAACCGGTTACGATCGGCTCTCCGAAAGACGCCTTTGCTCACGGTATCGGCATGATCCACCAGCACTTCAAGCTCGTCGATGTCTTCACCGCCACGGAAAACATCATCCTCGGTCTGGACGAGCCCGGCCGGATGAACATCCCCGAGGCGACCCGTAAAGTCAAGGAGATCTGCGACAAATACGGCTTCGACATTGACCCCAACCAGAAAATTTACGACATGTCCGTCTCGCAGAAGCAGACGGTCGAGATCGTCAAGGTGCTCTATCGCGGTGCGGATATTCTGATCCTCGACGAGCCGACCGCGGTTCTGACCCCGCAGGAGACCGACAAGCTCTTCCAGATCATGCGCAACATGAAATCCGACGGCAAGTCGCTCATCATTATCACCCACAAACTCCACGAGGTGCTCGACGTCTCCGACCGCGTTGCGGTTCTGAGAAAGGGCGAGTACATCGGTGACGTTCTCACGAAGGACGCGGACCAGCAGTCTCTGACCGACATGATGGTCGGCCACGCAGTCGCGCTGAACATCGACCGTCCGGAGCCCGTAAACGTAGAGCCGAGACTGGTCATTGAGGGCCTCACCGCCTACGATGAGCTTGGCGTCAAGCGGCTCGACGACGTGTCGTTCACCATCAACGCCGGCGAAGTCCTCGGCATCGCGGGCATCGCAGGCAGCGGCCAGAGAGAGCTTCTCGAGTCCATCGCGGGTCTTTACCCCGTGGCCGAAGGCTCCATCCAGTATTACGCTCCCGGCGCGGACAAGCCGAAGCAGCTCGTGGGCCTCGACCCCATGAACATCCGCAAAAACGGTATCGCCATGTCGTTCGTCCCCGAGGACCGTCTGGGTATGGGCCTGGTCGGCTCGATGGGCATGACAGGCAACATGATGCTCCGCTCCTGGCGCAAGGGCGCAAGCATCTTCTTAAACCGCAAAGACCCCGAGGCACTTGCAAACCGCATCTGGAACGAGCTCGGTGTCGTCACACCCAGCACGAACTTCCCCGTCCGCCGCATGTCCGGCGGCAACGTGCAGAAGGTTCTGGTCGGCCGTGAGATCGCGCAGTCCCCTGCCGTTCTGATGACTGCCTACGCCGTGCGCGGCCTCGATATCAACACGTCCTACACCATCTATAATCTGCTGACCGAGCAGAAAATGCGCGGCGTCGCCGTTGTGTATGTCGGCGAAGACCTCGACGTTCTGCTCGAGCTGTGCGACCGGATCGTCGTTCTGTGCGGCGGCCAGGTTTCCGGCGTGGTCGACGCGAGAACCACCGACAAGCGCCAGATCGGCAGCCTCATGACCCTCGTGAGAGGAGGAAAAGTCGATGCATAAACAGTCCCTCTTCCATATCTCCAAGCGCGACGCGCTCCCCTGGTACCAGCGCGTGCTCATCCGCGGCGGCGCGATCCTTCTGGCGCTCATCGTCTGCGCGCTCGTCACGATGCTTCTCACAGGTGAAAACCCCATCAGCATCTATGGCACTATCTTCTACGGCGCGTTCGGCACCGCGAGAAAATCGTGGGTCACGTTCCAGAACCTCGCCGTTCTGCTCGGCATTTCCCTCGCCGTCACACCGGCGTTTAAAATGCGCTTCTGGAACATCGGCGCAGAGGGTCAGGTGCTCATCGGCTGTCTTGCGACCGCAGCCTGTATGATCTGCCTCGGTGATAAGCTCCCGAGCGGTCTTCTGATCCTCGTCATGCTCGCCGCAGCTCTGGCAGCGGGCGCTCTGTGGGGCTTCCTTCCGTCGTTTTTCAAGGCAAAGTGGAACACCAACGAGACGCTTTTTACCCTCATGATGAACTACATCGCGACCCAGCTCGCCGCGTTCTTCATCATCATCTGGGAAGTTCCGAAGGGCGCGGGCAAGATCGGCATCATCAACCAGAACTCCGAGGCCGGCTGGCTCCCCGTCATCGGCGGCAAGCAGTACCTGCTGACCATTCTGGTCGTTGCGGTCATGACCATTCTCATGTACATCTACCTCACCTACAGCAAGCACGGCTATGAGATCGCCGTCGTCGGCGAGAGCCAGCGCACCGCGAGTTACGCAGGCATCAAGGTCGAGCGTGTCATCATCCGCACCATGGTGCTCTCCGGCGCGGTCTGCGGCCTGATGGGCTTGCTTTTAACGGCAGGCACCGACCATACCCTCACCACCACCATCGTCGGCGGACGCGGCTTCACAGCCGTCATGGTCTCGTGGCTGGCGAAGTTCAACCCCATCGTCATGGTCTTCACGAGCCTGCTTCTCGTCGTCCTCAGCCGAGGCGCGAGCGAAATTTCCAGCGTGTTCTCCCTCAACCATTCCTTCGCCGACATTCTGACCGGTATCATCCTGTTCTTCATCATCGGCAGTGAGTTCTTCCTCACCTATAAGGTCAGTCTGCGCACGAGCAAAAAGGAGGCGTAAGAGATGTTTGATTTTGCTTCGTTCCTTCCGCGCGCCGTCATGCAGGGCATTCCCCTTCTCTACGGCAGCACCGGTGAGATCCTCACCGAAAAATCCGGCAACCTGAACCTCGGCATTCCGGGCGTGATGTATGTCGGCGGTATCTGCGGCGTTATTGGAGCCTTCTTCTATGAGCAGGCCGTTCCCGCAGCCGAAATGAGCGCGCTGGCCGCCATCGGTATTCCGATGCTCTGCTCGCTGGCAGGCTCGCTCCTCATGGGCCTGATTTACTGCCTGCTGACGGTTACGCTTCGCGCGAACCAGAACGTGACCGGTCTTGCCCTTACCACGTTCGGCGTCGGCGTCGGCAACTTCTTCGGTGGCTCTCTCATCAAGCTCTCCGGCAGTGAGGTCCCGTCCATCGCGCTCTCCGCAACCAGCGCCTATTTCAGTAAGTCTCTTCCCATCGCCGAGACGACCGGCTGGTTCGGTCAGGTCTTCCTGTCCTACGGCTTCCTGGCGTATCTCGCGATTGTCGTCGCGCTGCTCGCTTCCTACTTCCTCAAGCACACGCGCGCCGGTCTTCATCTGCGCGCCGTCGGCGAGAGCGCCGCGACTGCGGACGCGGCCGGTATCAATGTCACGAAGTATAAATACCTCGCAACCTGCGTCGGCAGCATGATCGCGGGTCTCGGCGGATTGTACTACGTCATGGACTATGCCTGCGGCGTGTGGTCGAATAATGCGTTCGGCGACCGCGGCTGGCTGGCCATCGCCCTCGTCATCTTCACGATCTGGCGCCCGAATGTAAGCGTGCTCGCCTCCATCCTCTTTGGCGGCTGCTACATCCTCTACATCTTCATCCCCACCGGCACGAACCTTGCCATCAAGGAGCTCTATAAGATGCTTCCGTACGTGGTCACGCTGGTCGTCCTGATCATCGTCTCGCTGCGCAAAAAGCGCGAGGATCAGCCGCCCCAGTCGCTGGGTCTTGCCTACTTCCGAGAAGAAAGATAGCAAAATATCGCCTCTGTACCGCAGTACAGAGGCGATTTCCTTATACAAAAAAGCGGAAGGTTTCACCTTCCGCTTTTCAGTATGCTGACTAAGAAATTAGCCCTGAGCCTTCATGCGAGCGAAGCAGTCGCTGCAGTAGACGGGACGATCAGACTTCGGCTCAAAGGGAACACGAGCTTCGCCGCCGCAGGCAGCGCAGGTCGCGGTGAAGTACTCTCTGGGGCCACGGGTCGCGGTCTTGCGGGCATCGCGGCAAGCCTTGCAGCGCTGGGGCTCGTTCTGGAAGCCTCTTTCCGCATAGAATTCCTGCTCACCGGCGGTGAAAACGAATTCCTTGCCACATTCTTTACAGACCAAAGTTTTGTCTTCGTACATTTTGATGTTACCTCTCTTTTTTAGCGAAAATGATTTGCCCCAAAAACCGGGACGTTATATGCCATCAGCAAGAAGCTGGATGCGCTGAGATTTGCCGTGTGTTCTCCTGGGGTCTGTACACGAAGAGAGGGTACAAAGAATATCCGAAAGAATCAACAAGGCTGTGTACCGGAATTTTATGACACTGGACTCGGCTCCGGCCACCGTCCTACCTTTATATTATATGCAAGCTTTTTCCATTTGTCAATAGTAAATAAAACTCTTTTTATTTATTTAGAATTTTTTGTATGTTTTCGACGGCTTGCACCAGCGTTTTTACAACCGATTCCGCAAGATCTTGTGTGTCCGCCTCGGCCATGACACGAATGAGCGGCTCCGTGCCAGACGCACGCAGCAAGATCCGGCCGTGACCCGCAAGTCTTTCCTCCTCGCGCGCGACAATCGCGGCAAGCTCGGCGCTGTTCAGGATTGCGGTCTTTTCCTCGTTGGAGCCAACCTTTACATTTTGCAGCAGCTGCGGGTAGTGCGTGATCTGGCCCGCTAGCTCGCTGGCCTTCTTGCCGCTTTGGCCTAAAATCGACAAAAATTGCAGCGCCGCAAGCTGACCGTCGCCGGTCGTCATGTGCTCTAAGAAGATGATGTGTCCCGACTGCTCGCCGCCGAGCACCATGTGCTCTTTCTGCATGAGCTCGAGCACGTTCCGGTCGCCGACCGCCGCGCACAGAAGCTTCAGGTGATTTTCCTCGCAGAATTTATGAAGGCCGAGGTTCGACATCACCGTCGCCACAAAGCCCTCGGACCGGAGCTTTCCCTGTGCGGTCAAATACTCTGCGCAGACGGCCATGATCTGGTCGCCGTCAATCTCCTTGCCCTTCTCGTCAACGGCCAGACACCGGTCGGCATCGCCGTCAAACGCAAGGCCAAGATCGTATCCGCCGTCTACAACGGCTTTTGCGAGCTTTCCAAGATGCGTTGAGCCGCAGCCATTGTTGATGTTCACGCCGTCAGGGTCTGCGCTTAAATACGTCGCCTCCAACGGGAAACGGGAGAACAGCTTCCGGGCCGTCGCGCTGGCCGCGCCGTTGGCGCAGTCGAAGACGACCTTAATGGGCTTGAGGCCGTCCACCGTCGAGGCCAGATGGTCAAGATACGCGTCCATAAGCCCCGCGCCATCGGTAATTCTTCCGATCTCGCCGTGCGTCTTGGTCGGAAGCTTGCCTTCTTGTAAAATGAGCGATTCGATGTTTGCCTCCAACTCGTCACTGAGCTTAAAGCCGCGCGAGGAGAACATTTTGATCCCGTTGTGCTCAAAGGGATTGTGCGACGCGGAGATCACAATGCCCGCGTCCGCGTGCTCGCGCACCGTTAAGTATGCCACCGCCGGGGTCGGGATCACACCGAGCTTTACCGCGTCGCAGCCGCTGGCCGTAAGACCCGCGAGAAGCGCCGCCTCCAGCATATCAGAAGAAATCCGTGTGTCCTTGCCGATGACGACCTTCGGGCGTTTTCCATCAAAGCTTCCCAAGCTGATGGCTGCCGCCTGACCGACCCGGTATGCAAGCTGGCACGTCAGCGTCTCGTTCGCAACGCCTCGAATGCCGTCGGTTCCAAATAGCTTTCCCATACGAAATACCCTTCTTACTCAAAAACTAAGCTGCTCACCCTGCGCGCTCTGCGGCGCGGGCAGATGCAGGTGCTCATACGCGAGCTGCGTCACGCAGCGGCCTCTCGGCGTGCGCGTCAAAAACCCGATTTGCATCAAATACGGCTCATACACGTCCTCGAGCGTCACGGCCTCCTCGCCGATGGTCGCCGCGAGCGTTTCAAGACCGACCGGGCCTCCGCCGTAATTGCGGATGATGGCCGTGAGCATGCGCCGGTCGATGGCGTCGAGCCCCAGATGGTCGACCTCCAGCTTCCCGAGCGCGTGGTCCGCCGCTTCCTTGGTGATGACGCCGTCATAGTAGACCTGCGCAAAATCACGCACGCGGCGCAAAAGCCGGTTTGCAATACGGGGCGTGCCTCTCGAGCGCGAGGCAATTTCCATCGCGCCCGCCAGGTCAATCTCAATGCCCAGAAGCGCCGCCGAGCGCGTCACGATCCGGCTCAGCTCCTCGTTCGTGTATAATTCCAGCCGCAGCTGAACGCCGAAGCGGTCGCGAAGCGGACTCGAGAGCTGCCCCGCGCGCGTCGTCGCGCCGATTAAGGTAAAGCGCGGCAGATCGAGCCGGATGGAGTTGGCAGACGGACCCTTTCCGATGATGATATCGATCGCGTAGTCCTCCATCGCGGGATAGAGAATTTCCTCGACCGCGCGGTTGAGCCGGTGAATTTCGTCGATGAACAGAATATCGCCCGGCGCGAGGTTCGTCAGTAACGCCGCCAAATCGCCCGCCTTTTCGATGGCCGGGCCCGAAGTGATGCGGATGCCGGAGCCCATCTCATTTGCAATCACGCCCGCAAGCGTCGTCTTGCCGAGTCCCGGCGGGCCGTAGAGCAGCACGTGGTCCAAGGGCTCATTGCGCCGTCTGGCCGCCTCAATATAGACCGAAAGATTCCCCTTCGCCTTTTCCTGTCCGGTGTAATCCGAGAGCGTCTTGGGGCGCAGGCTCACCTCGCCGTCGTCCTGCGGCGTGAGGCTCGTCGTTACGATCGGCGCTTCAAAATCCTGTGAAAAATCAAGGCTCATCGCCGTTCCCCCTTACTGCATGACCATTGCGCGCAGCGCCTGCCGGACGATCTCCTCGACGCGCATCGCGTTTACGTCCACGCCCTTGAGCGCGGCGGCAATCTCCTGCTGGCTGTATCCGAGGCTTGCGAGCGCCGCCGTGGCCTCCGCCGTCTTGCTGCCGCGCACGGGAGCCGCGCTTTCCATCTGCGCGCCGGAGAGCTCGAGCTGCGCGGGCGCGAGCTTGTCTTTGAGCTCCAGCAAAATCCGCTGCGCCATCTTTTTGCCCACGCCCTGCGCCATCGTGAGCGTCTTTTCGTCCTGCGTCATAACAGCGAGCAGGAACTGGTCGGGCGTGACGACCGACAAAATCGCCAGCGCCGCCTTCGGCCCCACGCCGCCCACGCCGAGAAGCCTTTCAAAGCAGTTTAATTCCTCGCGCGTAAAAAAGCCGTAGATGTCGAACGCGTCCTCTTTGATGTTGCAGTAGGTATAAAGCTTCGCCTGCTTTCCGACCTGCAATTTGGACAGCGTATAGTTTGTCGTATGGCAGGCATAGCCCACACCCCCGCAGTCGACGACCGCGAGGCCGGTATCGAGCACCGTAATCGTGCCGTTCAGATAATAAAACATGGCCTGCCTCCTAAGTTTCCTGTACTCTGCTCAAAAGCGACGTTGCGCTTCTCGCGTGGCACAGGGCGATGGCAATCGCGTCCGCCGCATCGTCCGGGCGCGCCACCTTTTCCATTTTGAGAATTCTTCGCGTCATGTCCATGACCTGCCGCTTTTCCGCGCCGCCGTAGCCCACGACGGCCTGCTTGACCTGATTGGGCGTGTACTCAAAAAGCGGCGCGCCGTATTTTTCGATCGCGAGCAGAATCACGCCTCTGCCGTGGCTCACGCCGATACCGGTCGTGACGTTGTGCCCCCAGAAAAGCTCCTCGACCGCCACCGCGTCGGGCTTCACGGTCTTTAAAAGCTCCATCATATCATCGTAGAGCATCACGAGCCGCCTCGAGAGCGTCAGTCCCGCTGGGGTCGTAATCGTTCCGTAGTTCAGAAGGTGCAGCTGCCCCCGCTCCGTTTGCAGAACGCCGAAGCCCGTCGTCGCGTAGCCGGGGTCGATGCCCAGAATCCGCATGGCCGCCTCCCGTCAGAACTTGCCGAACATTTCCCAGTAGCACATGCCGCCGATCGCGAAGATCACGATCGCCAGCAGCACCCACGCCAGAATGATATGGCTCTTCGGGCGCGGCGTATAGGGCGTTTTTTCCTCCGGCTGCGCGTGCGCGCTCTTGTATTCCAGCTCTTCCGTCGATCGCTCCGTCATCTCTCGCGCCTCCGTTTCGTTTTATCGCATATAGATTGATTATATCACACATTCGTTCAAAATCCTAGAAGAAAAATTGCGTGCCCGCCGTGCATACTTTTCCGCCCGCGGCAGATACTGCCATCAGGAGGTTTTGCTATGCTCATTTCATTCATCCGCACGATGATTCTATACACCATTCTCATCGTCGTCATCCGCCTCATGGGAAAGCGCCAGCTGGGCGAGATGGAGCCAATGGAGTTCGTGGTCACGATGCTGCTGGCAAACCTCGCGGCCGTTCCGATGCAGGAGACGGGGATCCCGCTTCTGTCGGGACTCATCCCGATCCTGGTCGTTTTGTCGATGGAGCTTCTGCTGTCCGTTCTGGTCTATCACAGCGTCGGCGCGCGAAGGCTTCTTTGCGGCAAGCCCGTCATTCTGATGGAAAACGGCAGGCTCTTGCAGGAGAACCTCAAAAAGACGCGCATCACGCCGGACGAGCTCACCGAGTTTCTGCGCATCGAAGGCGTTACCGATCTTGCCAGCGTCAAATATGCGATTTTAGAGACGAGCGGTCAGGTGAGCGTGCTTCCTTATGCAAAGTTTAAACCCGCCAGCGCGAAGGCCGCCGGCGTGCAGGTCGAGGACACGAGCCTTCCCGTGACCGTCATTTCCGACGGGCAGATTCTGGCCGAAAACCTCCCGAAGCTCGGGAAAAACCGGGCGTGGGTGGACGATGTTCTGCGGGACTACGCCTGCCGCGCGAAGGACGTGTATCTTCTGTCCTGCGAGCCGGGCGGCAAGCTCTACTTCTGCCGGAAGGAGCGTGGCTGAGTATGCGTCATATTTTGCTTTCCTGCATCATTTTGCTGCTCGCGCTCGCGTTCTGCCTGTTTTCCATGCTCCACGTAAGAGACATCTGCCGCAAAACATTAGACCTTTTGTCAAGCGCTCAGACTGCCGCGGAGCGAAATGATTTTGAAACCTGCCGAGCCTCCATGCAGAACGCGGCGCAGCACTGGAAGCGGTATGAGCGCTATTTCGGACTCGCCCTGCGTCATGAAGAAGTCGACGATGTCATTTCCCGCTTCGCCGCGCTCAATCAGTACGCCGTCTTAGCCGACCGGGACGATTTTCTCGCCGGGTGCGCCGAGCTCATGAGCGCTGTCCGCCACCTGCGCGAAATGGAGCTTCCGACGGTAGAAAATATCCTGTAGCGAGAACAACGCAAAAGCCCGCCGGAACCCCGGCGGGCGATTTCAGGTATTGCGCAGGGCGGGCAGCTCTGCCCCTACGAAGCCGTTTTTCCGTGCTTACTTTTCTTCCAGCAGCTTATTGAGCTCGCGCATGAAGCTGTCGATGTCCTTGAACTGGCGGTAGACCGAGGCAAAGCGGACGTAGGCGACCTCGTCGAGGGGCTTGAGGCGTTCCATAACAAGCTCACCGATCTGCGTCGTGGACACCTCGCGGTCGAGCGAGTTCTGGATGATCTGCTCAATCGCGTCCGTTGCGGCCTCGAGTTTCGCCAGCGCCACCGGGCGCTTTTCACACGCACGGAGCATGCCGTTTAAAATCTTGTTGCGGTCAAACGCCTGACGCGCGCCGTCGCGCTTGATGACCACAATGGGCAAACACTCGACTGTCTCATAGGTGGTAAAGCGCTTCTGGCACGACAGGCACTCGCGTCTTCTGCGGATGCTCTGCCCGTCTTCCGAGTGGCGCGAATCGACGACCTTGCTCTCCTGATATCCACAATACGGACACTTCATGGCATGTTCCTCCCGGCGGCGAAATATAGTTTGATTATAACAAACTAGCCCTGCCGTGTCTACCGGTTTTTCGTCCAAATCCCGGAAAATTCCGCGCAATTACAGAGAATCCTCTATCACCTCCCGCAGGCTCTCCGGCGTCACCGTTCCGCGCGCAAGCTTCCGGAGAAGCTGGTCGATTTCTTCCCGCCGGCTCGTCACGTCCGGTACCTCCGCGCGCGTTGCTTCACCATTGCACACAGCCTCGATGGCCGCGCCGTAGCGTGTGGGGCCTTCCGGGGCTTCCTCCCAGAGTCGGTAGTACCTGAGCTCCAGCGGCGCGCCGCGGCAGGTTTCGGTGAAGACTTTTTGCACAAGCGATCGATTTTTTGTTTTCATTGTCATTTTTTATTCCCTCCTGCTTCCTATTGAACCACAGATCGTGTATACTGGAAACGAAAAGTATTCGCGCCCGTTTGACACGCTTCGCCGCGTTTCTCGAAAATGAGAGGAAAACACCCGGCAAGCGCCAGATAACCCGTCATTTTTCTTCTATATATTTCCTTTTCTGTCGAAAACTTTTTCAGGAGGGCCTTTCCCATGCGCCTGCCGGAGCCTGCCTCGCGCGCGCTGCGCGCGCTGAAACGCACGCAGATCCCCGTCTATGCCGGAAATGCGGCGTTCTTTCTCGTGCTGTCGTTTCTGCCGCTGCTGACGCTGCTTCTGGGGATCCTGCAATACACGGTCTTCGGGCCTGAGGACCTGCTCGAGATCCTCTCGCGCATCATGCCGGACGAAGTGCTGCCGCTGTTCGATGATTTTTTGCAGAAGCTCTACCCGAAAAGCGGCGCGGCGGTAATTTCCGTAAGCGCGGTGACGGCGGCGTGGTCGGCCTCCAACGGCATTTACGGCATGGCGCGGGGGCTCGGCGCGGTGCTGGATGTGAAGGAGACGAGAAGCTATGTCCATATGCGGCTTTTGTGTTTGTTTTACATGCTGCTGTTCGTGCTGGGGCTCGTGCTGACGCTTCTTCTGCACGTATTCGGCCGGAAGCTGCTCTCGGTTTTCACGGCGCGGGCGCTGCCGCTTGCAAGGACGCTGTCTTTTTTATTGGAGCACTTGCAGCTTTACTCGTTTTTCCTGCTCACGGCGCTTTTTTCTCTTCTCTATCTCGCCCTTCCGAACCGAAAGCAAAAGCTCTCGCGTGTGCTTCCGGGGGCGCTGGCCGCGGCGGGCGCGTGGCTGTTATTTTCTGCGCTGTTTTCCGTCTACGTCAATCATTTTGCAAAGGGACTCGCGCTCTATGGCAGCCTCACGACCATGGTCCTCACCATGCTCTGGGTCTACGCCTGCGTGAGCATCGTCTTCTACGGCGCGTTTTTCAACCGCCTGCTTGCCCAGCGCCGCGAGAACCGCACATAATATGCCAGAACGCTCCGGAGCAGTCCGGAGCGTTTTCGTTTTCCGTAACACTTTGATTGCCCGCTACGTCCTGTAGGGCAGCACGTGCAAGTTTGAACCCGAGGTGAACATATGAGAGATCTATCCGAAGAAGAAGCATTGTCCCGCCTGCGCGCGCAGGATCCCACCGCGCTGCACTGGCTCATTTGGCGCTACAACCGGTATGTCGCGACCGTCATCCGCGCGGTGCTGGGCAAGACCTGCCGGGAGGAGGACGCGGAGGAGCTGACCGCCGATGTGTTTTACAGCGTCTTCCGCCGCGCGGGCAGCATCTCACCCGGAAAGCTGCAGGCATATCTTGGCGCGGCGGCCAGGAACCGTGCAAAGGATTTTCTCCGGAAGCAGAAGCCGTTGGAGGCAGACCTTGACGAGCTGACGCTCCCGGATGGAGAAGGAACGGCCCCGGAGGCAGAGCTTCTGCGCCGCGAGCGCCAAATGCGCGTCAAAGAAGCCATTTTCTCGATGGAGCCTGTCGACCGGGAAATTTTCCTGCGCTATTACTACTATTTGCAGCCCGCACCCGAGATTGCGGAGGCGATGCGCCTTACCCCCGGTGCGGTGCGCACCCGACTCTCGCGCGGCCGGGCGGCGCTCAAAAAACGACTTTCACAGGAGGAATTATTATGCGAGTAAAACTGACCGACCTTCTGGACGATTTGGAATTAGACCCGGAGCTTTTGCCGCTTCCCGAGGCGAAGCGGCCCACCCGTGCGCGCACCGAGCGGCTCGTTCTGCAAAGGCTTGGAATCTCACGCCGCCGCGTCCGCTCCGCAGGAAGAACGCTGCTGGCCGCGGTCCTTGCCGCACTGCTGAGCTTGGGAGCTGTAGCTGGCGTACTCGGACTTCGGGCACTCTCCCGCGCCGATCTCGGTGTGACGCAGCCGGAAAAAATCCCGGAATATACAGAATATGAAGCCACATCTGAAATGGACGGCGCGTGCCTTGTCAGCAGCTTCTGCGCGGGTAAGCGGCTGATTGCGTATATAGACGTGCCGGACGTTACGGCGGAGATGAACCGCGCGTATCAGGAGGCAATGGACACCTACGGACTTTCGCTCTGGTCTTGCCGGGCGAAGCCATATTCCGTCTGGGCGGAGGCGCTTACCTACGACGAATCGCTTCAGACGGCGCTTTTGCGCGTGGAGCTCTATACGTATGAAGCTTTGGAGCCGGGCGAAGTCACCATCGAGCTCTGCTTCGACTCGCAGGAAAACGGCCACGAAACGGCAGGCGAGGTCTTCGCCACCGTTACGGTTCCCGTTTTACCCTCCGAAGCCCTACAGGCAGCGCCGGAGCTTTCCGTTCCCTCTGACTTCCTCAAAGCATCCGCCGTCATCGGGTCGCTCACGCTCGACGCAGGCACGCTCCGCCTCACGCTGCAAGCGCCTACGCTGGATTCGTATCTGAACGCGCGCGGAGACGGTGCACTCGATACGCTCGTCAAGGGCTACTTCGGGCAGGACACGGAAAATCCGACGGAGCTGGACGCGCAGGTCGCCTATCGGAGAATCTGGAACGGCGTGCTGAACGAGCTGTTTGCGGATGCGGCGCTCGAATTTGCCGACGGAACGCAAACGCCGCTTTCCTCTCTGTTTGAAAACAGCGCCTGCTTCTTCTCTGCGTCCCTTTCCGAAACGCGCGACGAGCTGGGGCTCTACACCTTCGAAGCCGCCCTTTCAACGCCCGTCGCCCTCGCCGACGTGCAGGCCATCGAGATTGCCGGGCAAGAAATTCCCTTTGCGGACTAGCGCTTATTTTTCGCAGGGTCTTCGAGATCTGCGTAGGGGTCGATGCCCACATCGCCCCCTACGAGCCCAATCGGGGAAATTCCCGAAATATGCAGCAAGTGCGCGCCGCTGTGCGGCGCGCACTTCTTATTCTTCCCAGAAAACCGTCAGCTTTTCATTTTCCCGCTCGCTGTCGTCGAGCACATGGCCGAAGCCGGACGCATACCCGCCCAACGTCTCGCGAAGCGCGTGCGCGTGGATGACGCGGAGGGTGACCGGCTCCCGAAGCTCCGTCAGGCAGTCATGCAGCGCATCTAAATTTTTTCCGTACCACGCCGGAAGCTGCAGAAGCTCCGTGAGCCTTTGGTGCAGCGTCTCGCGGCTGTCGATGGTCTGTCCGTCAAGAATGATTTCCATCAGCCGTCCTCCCCGTAGAGAAGCTCAAACGTCTCATAGTGGTCCTCCGTGTAATAGATGAGCCCGTCGTTGGAGAAAACGATGCGCTTGGCCCCGCGCTTGCTTGCTCCCAGCGTATCAATGTCGCACTCGGTGTAGGTCCTGCCGTCTTTTTCGGGGAGAATGCCCTCGTAGTTTCCGAAGCGGCTGCCGCCGATACACTTGCCGGGGGCGTAGGGCTCGAGCGAGCCGCCCTCCCAACCGAGCGCCTGCGCCTGCTTTTTGGCAATGAAGTTATCCGGCAGGTGGCCGTAGGTGTGGATGTAGCGCGCGACGTCTTCCTTTGTCGTGTATGTGCCGTCTTCCTCAATGTCGGGCGTTTCTTCCTCCTGCGCGTCTGCGATCTCCTGCACCGTCTGCGCAGCCTGCTGCACAGTATCAATCGTCTGCGCCGCATCGCCGCAAGCCATGAGGCTCAGAAGCAGCGCCAGCAAAAGAAGCAGCGCCGTCAGCTTCCGTTTCATATTCATTCCCCCTGTCATCGTTTCATTATCTTAACACAAATCGCCCGTTTGCGCAATTGCCGTCCGGCGCGCTCTGTGCTAGAATAGGGTCAACACTGAAAATAGCAAAGGAGCACGCGCTATGGAACCGAAACTTCTCATCCATGTCACCTATCAGGCCAAGCCCGGCCGGGGCCGGGAATTTGTCCGGCAGATCGTTTCGCAGGGTCTGCGCGGCAAAATCCTCGCAGAAGACGGCTGCCTGCAATACGACTACTTTTTCTCGAGTGAACGCGACGACACGGTGCTTCTCGTGGAGCTCTGGGAAACCGCCGCGCATCAGGCCGTCCACATGACCCAGCCGCACATGAAGGCGCTTGCGGAGCTCAAAGAGCGCGAGACGCTTTCCACGACGATTCAGAAGTTCCCCGTCTGATCATGCTCCGCAACTCTCGCCTGCGGTCCGTTCCGCGGGCGGGATTTTTTATTTTTTCTCTTGACTCTACAACTACTTTAGAGTTTACGATAGGGGCAATGAATTTCCCAAGGAGGCCTTTGCCATGCAGCAAAATCTGACGAGCGGCAGCGTCTTTCAAAATGTCGTCCGCTTTTCCCTTCCCTATCTTCTTTCCTACTTCCTGCAAACGCTCTACGGCATGGCGGACCTTTTTATCGTCGGCCAGTTTGAGCCCGTCGCGGCGACGACCGCCGTCTCCATCGGCTCGCAGGTCATGCACATGCTCACCGTGATGCTCGTCGGCCTTGCCATGGGCACAACCGTCACCATCGCGCAGGCCGTCGGCGCAGGAGACAAAAAAAGAGCCGCCCGGGCGGTCGGCAATACCGTGACGCTCTTCGGTGGGATCTCCGCCCTGCTGACGGTCGTTTTACTGCTGCTCGTGCGGCGCATCACAGCCGTCATGTCCACGCCCGCAGAAGCTGTTTCCGGCACCGTGCGGTACCTCACCATCTGCTTTCTTGGCATTCCGTTCATCACGGCCTATAACGTCTTGAGCTCGATTTTCCGCGGCATGGGAGACAGCAAGAGCCCCTTGTATTTTATCGCCTGCGCCTGCGTGTGCAACATCGCGCTCGATTATCTGTTCATGGGAGCCATGCACCTTGGTCCCATGGGAGCCGCGCTCGGAACGACGCTCTCGCAGGCCATCAGCGTGCTGCTCGTCCTTCTTACCATCCGCAAACGCGGCCTCGGTCTTCCGCTGCATCGGAGCGATTTAAGGCCGGACAAGGCTGTTTCCGGTGATATTCTGAAAATTGGGTTTCCCATCACCTGCCAGGACGGGCTCATTCAGGTCGCGTTCATCGTCATCACCGTCATCGCGAACCAGCGCGGGCTCACCGACGCGGCGGCGGTCGGCATTGTGGAAAAGGTGATCAGCTTCCTGTTCCTCGTGCCGTCTTCGATGCTCTCGACCGTCTCGGCGCTCGGCGCGCAGAACATCGGAGCCGGAAAGCCAGAACGCGCCAGAAAGACGCTTCTTTATGCCATCTTGCTCGCGGCAGGCTTCGGCGTTATCGTCGCGGCGATCGTCCAGTTTGTCGCCGAACCGATCGTCGGCCTCTTTACGCCGGATGAAGCGGCCATCGTCGCGGGCGGGCAGTATCTGCGCGGGTATATTTTCGACTGCATTTTCGCAGGCCTCCACTTCAGTTTCAGCGGCTACTTCTGCGCCTGCGGAAAATCGGGGCTATCGTTTCTGCACAATATCACAGCCATTGTCCTCGTCCGCGTGCCGGGCGTGTGGCTGATGTCGCGGATGTACCCGCAAACGCTTCTTCCCATGGGCCTTGCCACGGCGGCGGGCTCCGCGCTCTCCGTTGTCATCTGCGTGATTGCCTACACGGTTCTGCGCAAAAAAGAAGCGCGCGCGGCGCTTGGAGGGTAACATGGACAAGGAGCAGCTTTTTTCCATCGGCGAGGTCGCAAGGCTTTTTCACATGAGCGTCAGCAGCCTGCGGCACTATGAATCGCTCGGCTTGCTTTCCCCTGAATACATAAACCCGGACAGCGGCTACCGCTATTACAGCACGCGCCAATTTGAAGTGCTCAACACGCTCCGCTATCTGCGCGCGCTGGACATGCCGCTTCCCGAGATCGCGGATTTTTTGCAGAACCGGGATGTGGAGACGATCGAGCAGAAGCTCCGGCAGCAAAAAACCGTTGTCGAACAAAAGCTCTCGGAGCTTTCGCGCATCGAGCGGAAAATCGACCACCGGCTTTCGCAGCTGCAGGATGCAAAAAGCGCGCGTCTGGACGAGATTGAGCTCATCCAAACGCCCGCCTGCCGCATCGTATGGATGGAAGACGCGCTGTATTTAAAAAGCTTTCTTGACATGGAGCCCTCCATCCGAAGGCTCGAGCAGTCGCAGCGAGAAGCCGTCGTCTTTCTGGGAAAGGTCGGCGTCGGCATTTCGAAAGAACACTTGGAGGCCGGACAGTTTTCCCGGTACGACTGCGCGTTTTTGCTGCTCGACCGGGAGGACCGTTTTGACGGCGAAACGCACGAGCTGCCGGAAACCCTCTGTGCCCGCATCCGCTTCCGGGGAAGCCACCCGCAATCGGGCGCGGCGTATGAAAAGCTTCTCGCCTTTCTCCGGGCGCACCACTTCGCCATCGGCGGCTTTTCGCGCGAGGTCACGCTCATCGATAACGGTCTGACGGACGATCCCGGCAAATTCGTCACCGAAATCAGCATCCCGGTTTGTCCGGCGGAGTGACCCGTCCTACGGAATTCCCTATGAAAATACGTTCCGGAATTTTTTGGAGAAGCCTGCGTAGTGTTCGTAGGGGTCGATGCCCACATCGACCCGGCAAATAAAACCGATTTTACGCAACTCCAATGCGAATTCGATGGTGCCCAATGGGGCGATTTAGGCATCGCCCCCTACGCATAACCAGAAAATTTCAGAAAAAACGTAGGAGCGGACGACGCGTCCGCTCCTACAGGATACGTTGAAATCAGGACAATTTTTTAAGCGCTGCGTCAATGTCGCCGATCATGTAGAGTGAGCCATAGCACAGCACCACGCCGGTTTCTCCTGCGTGCTCGATGGCGAGCCTTACACCGTCTTCGACCACATTGCAAGCCGTGACAGGCTTTCCGAACTGCCGCAGGTAATCGGCAAGACCCTCTGCCGACATTGCGCGGGGATTGGCGGGCGTGATGGTGATGAACTCCTTGGCATACGGGGCGACGTTTTTATACATGCAGTGAAAATCCTTATCGCCCAGAACGCCGGTGAGGATCGTCAGCTCGCGGCCCTTGAGATAGTCGTCGATGTTCTGCACAAGCGCCTCGATGCACTGCGGGTTGTGCCCGCCGTCGACGACGAAAAGCGGCTTTTCGCGCATGAGCTGGAAGCGTCCCGGCCACTGCACCGTCTCAAGCCCCGTGCGCACGGCCTCGTCCGTGAGGTTCCAGCCCTTGGCCTTGAGCGCGTCCACCGCTGCGAGAACGACCGCCGCGTTGTGGAGCTGGTGCTCGCCGAGAAGCGGAAGCTTCAGGTGCTCGAACCTTCCGCAGGAGAAGACCTGCCCGGAAAGGCCGTGCGACTCGAGCCGGATGGAATCGAAGTCCGCCTTATGAAGCGTTGCGCCGACCTTCTTGCAGCGTTCTTCAAAGACCTTTTCCACGGACGGCTGCTCCCGGTAGATGACAGCGTCGCAGCCGGGTTTGATAATCCCGGCCTTTGTCGCTGCGATTTTCTCCAGCGTGTCGCCCAGAACCTCGGTGTGGTCGAGACCGATGTTGCACAGAATGGCGGCCTCCGGGGGCAGGATGACGTTCGTCGCGTCAAATTCGCCGCCCATGCCGACCTCGCAGATGACGATGTCGCATTTCTCGCGCTTGAAGTATTCAAAGCCCAGCGCCGTGACCATCTCAAACTCGGTCGGCTGCTCAAAGATTGAATCAGCCATGGGCTTGATGTACTCGGTCAGCTCGCAGATGGCCTTATCGGGAATCTGCTGGCCGTTTATCTGGATGCGCTCGTTGAAGCGGAGAATGTAGGGGGACGTGTAGAGACCTGTTTTATAGCCAGCGGCCTGAAAGATCGAGGCCAGCATCGCGCAGGTCGAACCCTTGCCGTTCGTGCCCGCGACATGGACAAATTTGCAGGCGCGCTCGGGGTGCCCCATTTTATCGAGCAGCGCTTCGATGCGCTCGAGCCCGGGAATGCTGCCCTTCCAGCAGACAGCGTGGATATAGTGCAGTGCTTGTTCCAGCGTCATAACGAAAAACTTCTTTCTTTAGAATCAATCCTCGCGCGTCGGCTTCTGCGCGCCGGAAACGGGCGGCCAGAGCTTCGCGCTGGAGAATACCTTTGCTTTATACAGCAGCCATACGATCAGAACGTCGAGCACAAACGTCACGCCGAACTGCACAGAGCGCGAGGCAAGCTTTGTCAGGAAGAATGCCTCAAATGCGTCTCCGCCGTAGACGAAGGCCAGGGACCAGCTCTGATAGAGAATGGAGCCCAGGACGATCGCGGGCAGGAAGGCAAGGCCGATGGTCAGCGGGTTCGTCTTCTTGGCTAACAGCGGGCGGAAGAAGCCTGCCGACAGGCCATAGAGGATCGGCGGGATGCAGAACAGGGGATTGTACCCATAGCCCGAGAACAGACAGCCGACCAGGTCAGCCGAAAAGCCTACGAGCGCGCCCGGAATGGGGCCAAAGAACATGCCCGCTAAGAAGATGGGCACGGCTTCTAACGAGAAGCGCGTCGATACGTCCGGCATCGGGATAATGAGTCTTGCCAACACCACGCTGATGGCGGCGAGGACAGCGGATACAACAAGGGTTCTGACGTTTTTGAGCGAATGCGTGCGCGTCTGCGCGACGGCTGCGGATTGGTTTTTAGACATAAAAATAGCCTCCGAATCGAAATGATAGGAGGAGGTTGAAATATATAGTGATGCGGCAGACGAAAATCCTTTCCAGTAAAACGCAACAGACTTCTCAGGAAGCCCCGGCGCAATTGCCAGAGAACCCTGCACAAACAGCGGATGCGAAATGACACCGCGGAGAAACTCCTTCGCCCGGCGGCAACCTCCCATCCGACCGGTACTTGACGCGCCATTTCTACTCATGCAGCGTTTGACTGCCATGGATTGTTAAATTGGCGGTACCACATCGTCCCCGCCCTTATGATGATCTCCTGTTCCCTAGTATATTGCATTTTTGAAAAATAGCAAGAGGGAATCAATAAAAAATTACCGATTTTCGAAAAATTTTGCAAATCATTCACGCTGTACCGGAATCGGCGGAAAAACCGCACCTTTTGCCGATCACGTGCGAAGCGGCGGTTGCTTTTCCGGAGATTCCGGGCTATAATAGGCAAACTGCGCACGCGGCAAAGACAAAACAGGATGGGTGTTAGCATGTATCGGGACTTGACGAAGGGGAATATCACAAAGGGGCTTTTGCTGTTTGCGCTGCCGATGATCGCGGGAAATTTACTCCAGCAGTTTTATAACATCGCAGACACGCTCATCGTCGGGCAGGCGCTGGGCAAAAACGCGCTGGCGGCGGTGGGCTCTGCGTATACGCTCATGACGTTTCTCACGTCCATCTTCCTCGGCCTTTCGATGGGTGCGGGCGCGCTGTTTTCGATCTACCTCGGGAAAAAGGACTATGCATCGCTTCGAAGCGCGGTCTATCATGCGCTCATTTTGATTTTCGCAGTGACGGCGGCGCTCAATATCCTGGTCTGTGCGTTTTTAGACCCGATCCTGCGCTTTCTGCAAATCCCGGCGGAGCTGTACGGTTCGATGCGGGAGTACCTTGTGATCATTTTTGCGGGGCTTATCGCGACGTTTCTTTATAACTTTTTTGCCTGCCTGCTGCGTGCGGTCGGAAACTCGGTGGCGCCTTTGTGGTTCCTCGGCGCGGCGGCTCTCTTAAACGTCGGGCTCGATCTTCTGTTTGTTCTCGTGTTCTCCTGGGGCATTGCTGGCGCGGCGATCGCAACGGTGCTGGCGCAGTATGTCTCGGGAATCGGAATTCTCATCTACGCAATTCTGAAATGCCGCGAGTTTCTGCCGGGGAAGGACGATCGGACATTCAGCCGCGCGATGCTCGCGGAGATTCTCGATTTATCTGTACTTACCTGCGCGCAGCAGTCGGCGATGAATTTTGGTATCCTTCTCATCCAGCGCCTTGTGGATAGCTTTGGCGCGGTGACCATGGCGGCCTTTGCCGCGGCGGTGAAGATCGACTCGTTTGCCTACCTTCCCGTGCAGGATTTCGGCAACGCGTTTTCCACCTTCACGGCGCAGAACTACGGCGCAGGACAAAAAGCGCGCCTCAAACAGGGCTTCCGGCAGGCGACGATCGCCAGCGCGGCGTTTTCTGTCGTCATTTCTGCGCTCGTGTTCATATTTGCCAAGCCTCTTATGCGCATCTTTGTGCAGGCGGGGGAGACAGAAGTGCTCGCGGCGGGCGTTTTGTACCTGCGCGTTGAGGGGGCGTTTTATGCCGGCATCGGCTGCCTGTTTTTGCTCTACGGGTTCTATCGCGCCGTCAAGCGCCCTGGCATGTCCGTCGTGCTGACGGTCATCTCGCTTGGCACGCGCGTCGCGCTTGCCTATCTGCTGGCCGGGCGCATCGGAGAGATCGGTATCTGGATGGCGATCCCCATCGGCTGGGTGCTGGCCGACCTCACCGGCTACGGCTACTACTTCCGCCATAAGGAACAGCTCCTGCCGCAGGATAACGCATGACGTTATCATTTTGTACAGACTTGCAGACAACGCGTAGGGGACGATGCCCCCGACGAAAGCAACAATAAGTTGACACGAAAGAAACCCTGAAGCAAATGACCAGTTTGCTTCAGGGTTTCTCTTTTCAAAATATATGAGGGGAAAATGAAAAAGTGTATATCGCTTCTTGCAAGATTATGATACCAAGGGGTTATTAAAAAACTTAGAGGGTAGTTATTAAATATGTATGAAATCCAAAAAATATTTTGTATTTTGGCGAATGGGTAAAATTCACAAAAACGTTACAAACTTTTTGTGCGGCCCCATTGACAAAACCGGCAGTCGGGTTTACACTGTAGAAAATTGAGTTAGCACTCGAATGCAGAGAGTGCTAAAAGGAGTGGAATCTATGAATGCACAGAAGTATACGCAGAAGTCTTTGGAAGCGATTCAGGCTGCGCAGCAGCTGACCATTGAAAATCAGAACCAGCAAATTGAGCAGGTGCATCTGCTCGCGAGCCTCCTCCGGCAGGAAAACGGCCTTGCCCCGCAGTTACTCCGGAAGATGGGGATCACGGTCGAGAGTCTGGACGCAGCCGTTTTGCAGGAGCTGGGCAAGCTCCCGCGTGTGACGGGCTCCGGACGGGAAGCCGATAAATATTATGTGGCAAGAGCCGTCGACGAGGCGCTCAGCCGCGCAGAGAAAATCGCGGACGAGATGAAGGACGACTTCGTCTCCGTCGAGCATCTGCTTTTGGCCTTGATCGAGACAGCGGACTCGACGCTCAAGCGTCTGTTTTCGACCTACAATATTACAAAGGAGCGCTGCTTGCAGGCGCTTCAGTCCATCCGCGGCAACCAGCGCGTGACCTCCGACTCTCCGGAGGATACCTATGAGGCACTCGAGAAATACGGCACCGATTTGGTCAAGCGCGCACGTGAGCAGAAGATGGATCCGGTCATCGGCCGCGACGAAGAGATCCGGAACGTCATCCGGATTTTGTCCCGGAAAACGAAAAACAACCCCGTTCTCATCGGCGAGCCGGGCGTCGGCAAGACGGCCATCGTTGAAGGCCTCGCGCAGCGGATCGTCTCGAACGAGGTGCCAAAGGCCTTGCAGGACAAGACCATTTTCTCGCTCGATATGGGCGCTTTGATTGCGGGCGCGAAGTACCGCGGCGAATTTGAAGAGCGGCTGAAGGCCGTTTTGTCGGAAGTCAAAAAGTCCGAGGGCAAGATCATCCTCTTCATCGATGAGCTGCACACCATTGTCGGCGCGGGCAAAACCGAGGGCTCAATGGACGCGGGCAACCTCTTAAAGCCGATGCTGGCAAGAGGCGAACTGCACTGCATCGGCGCAACAACGCTCGACGAGTACCGGCAGTATATTGAAAAGGACCCCGCGCTTGAACGGCGGTTCCAGACGGTTCTTGTGCAGGAGCCGAGCGTGGAAGATACGATCGCCATTCTGCGTGGTCTGGAATCGAGATATGAGGTCTTCCACGGCGTAAAGATCACAGACCCGGCAATCATTGCCGCCGCGACGCTCTCGAACCGCTATATCACCGACCGCTTCCTCCCCGATAAGGCCATCGACCTCATCGACGAGGCCTGCGCGATGATCCGCACCGAGATGGACTCGATGCCGACCGAGCTCGACGTGATCAACCGTAAGATCATCCAGATGCAGATCGAGGAAGCTGCGCTCAAAAACGAGGACGACGAGCTCTCGAAGGCGCGCCTTGCAGAGCTCCAGAAAGAGCTGGCCGAGAACCGTGAAACCTTCAAGACCATGAAGGCGCAGTGGGAAAACGAGAAGAAGGCCATCGGGCAGGTACAGCAGCTGCGCGAGAAGATCGAACAGCTCAACCGCGACATTGAGCTCGCCGAAAAGAACGGCGAATATGAAAAGGCCGCGAAGCTCAAGTATGGCGACCTGCCGGAGCTCAAAAAGCAGCTCGAGCAGGACGAAAAGCAGACGCAAAACGCGAAGGGCTCGAACTTACTCCGCAACAAGGTCACAGAGGAAGAAATCGCGAAGATCATCGAGCGCTGGACGGGCATTCCCGTTTCGAGACTCATGGAGTCCGAGCGTGAGAAGCTTCTGCACCTCGAAGACACGCTCCACAAGAGAGTCATCGGGCAGGATGAAGCCGTGCGCGTTGTGGCAGAGGCCATCCAGAGAAGCAGAGCCGGCATTCAGGACCCGAACCGGCCGCTTGGCTCGTTCCTGTTCCTTGGCCCCACGGGCGTCGGCAAAACGGAGCTGGCCAAAACGCTGGCCGCGAGCCTGTTTGACGACGAGAAGAACCTCATTCGGATCGATATGTCCGAGTACATGGAGAAGTTCTCCGTGTCGCGTCTCATTGGCGCGCCTCCCGGATACGTGGGCTATGAGGAAGGCGGCCAGCTGACCGAGGCCGTGCGCCGCCGTCCGTATTCCGTCATTTTGTTTGACGAAATTGAAAAGGCACATCCGGATGTATTCAACGTCCTGCTTCAGGTCCTCGACGACGGCAGGATCACGGACTCTCAGGGCCGGACCGTGGACTTTAAGAACACGATCATCATCCTGACCTCGAACCTCGGCAGCCAGATTTTGCTCGACGGCATCGGCGCGGACGGCGAAATCACGCAGGCAGCCAAAGATCAGGTCGACGCCCTGCTCCACCACACCTTCCGCCCGGAGTTTCTCAACCGGCTCGACGAGATCGTCTTCTATAAGCCGCTCACGAAGGCAAATATCACGGGCATCATCGACCTGCAGATCGAGTCGCTTAATAAGCGCCTTGCCGACAAGCAGCTGCGCTGCGAGCTGACAGATACGGCCAAGCAGCTCATCATCGACACGTCTTACGACCCGCAGTTCGGCGCGCGGCCTCTGCGCCGGTATATCCAGCACACGGTCGAAACGCTCATCGCGAAAAAGATTCTGGCTGGCAGCATTCTCCCCGGCGAAACGATCACGGTCGACGTGGAAAATGGCGAGCTTGTCATCCGATAACGTACCATACAAAAATCCGCCGCACCAAATCGGTGCGGCGGAATTTTTTTACATGCTTTGTTGCAACTGCGCGCACTTTCCGGTAGAATAGATGCGAAAGAAGGGATTGTATGGAACTCATCGCGCGCTATGGAGGGCTTCCGGAGGAGCTTCTGGCGTTCGCGGAAACAGCGCCCATGCAGCGGCTGCTGGATGTCGGCATGCACTGCGGGTGTGAATATACGGCGTGCCCGCTTTACAAGGGAAAACCAGCCTATTCCCGGTACCTGCACAGCCTCGGCGCAGCCGCGATCGTCTGGCACTTTACAAAAGACGAGGCACAGAGCCTGAGCGCGCTGTTTCACGATATTGCAACGCCGGTTTTCGCGCACGTTGTCGATTTTCTGAACGGCGACCATCTGGCGCAGGAATCGACCGAAGCGCCGACGCACGACATTCTGACAAACGATGCAAAGCTTCAGGCAGGCCTCCGTGCCCTGGGTCTTCAAACGCAGGATGTGGACGACTACCACCGCTATCCGATCGCGGACAACGACTCGCCGCGGCTTTCCTCCGACCGCCTCGAGTACACACTCGGAAACGCGTACCGCGTGTTCGGCGCATCGCTTGACGAAATTTCCGCCGTCTATGAAAATCTGACGGTTCTGGAATCGGAGGACGGACAGCCGGAGCTTTCGTTCCGGGACTTGGCCGCCGCGCAGGTCTTTTCCGAGTGGTCCCTGCGGCAGTCGCATTGGTTCGTGAGCGACGATGACCGGTTTTTCATGCAGGCGCTCTCCGATCTTCTGCGCCTTGCGCTGCAAGAGGGCGTGCTTTCGCGAGACGATCTCTGGCGCACCGAACCGGAGGTCATTGCAAAACTGGAGGCCGACGCCCGCATGGACGCATACTGGAGCCGCTACCGCCGCATCACCGGCACGGCTTCCGGCCAAACGCCGCCGGAAGATACCTACGCCGTGAAAATCCGCGCCAAAAAGCGCTGCATCGACCCGCTCGTCCGGACAGGCAGCGGCGCAAAACGGCTGACGGAGCTGGATGAAAGCTTTGCCGCGCAATTGCGGACGTTTTTGCAGGACGAGTTTGACCGCTATGTCTGGGCAAGATTCGATTTACAATCTTAGAAAGGAGCAGTCCCGATGGCAGGTAAGTTCTCCCGAAAGAAACAGGAACCCGGCGCGTCGTGGGTTTTGGGCGCAGTTCTGGTTGCGCTGCTTCTGGCGGCAATCACGCTGGGTGCGCTTTGGGTGCTGCGCGCGTCCAGAACCGTTGGCGCATCGAACGCGGCAGCTTCGCAAGTCCCCGCTAAAACGGATGCTCCACAGGAATCCGCCATGCAGCAGCCGCAAGCGCCGGAACCTCAACCGGAACCAGAGGCGCTTCCCGCAGAGCCTGAACCCGAGCCCGAGCCGGAAGCTTCGCGTGTGACGCTGATGGCGCTGGGCGACAATTTAATCCACAATACCGTCTACTGGTCAGCAGAATTGCCGGATGGCGGATATGACTTCACGCCGTTTTACGCGGCCATCGCGCCGGTCGTTTCACAATATGACATTGCCTGCATCAATCAGGAGACGATTCTGGTAGGTGCCCCGGCGCTCTACGCGAACTACCCCAATTTCGGCTCTCCCACGCAGGTGGCGGACGCATTGGCCAAGACGGGCTTTTCCGTCGTGACCGGTGCAACGAACCACTGCTTTGATAAGGGCGAAACGGGCATTCTCGATACCTGCCGCTACTGGCGGGAGCACTATCCCGACATCACAACGCTTGGCATTCACGACTCGGAAGAGGACGCGAACCGGCTCCGTGTGATCGAAAAGAACGGCATTCGCATCGCGCTTCTTAATTACACCTACGGTCTCAACGGCGGCGCGCCGGGAAAGGCGTGGATGGTTGACCGCTTTGTGACGTTTGATGCGGTCAAGGCCGATCTTGCCCGGGCAAAGGAAGCTTCTGATTTTGTCATCGTCTTTGCCCACTGGGGCGAAGAGGACACATTCCAGCCCAACGATTATGAGAAAACCTGGGCGCAGATTCTGGCCGACGGCGGCGCGGATCTCATCATCGGCGGCCACCCGCACGTTGTCCAGCCCGCGCGCGTTTTGATGGCGGAAGACGGACGGGAGGTACCGGTTTTCTACTCGCTCGGAAACTTCCTCTCCCACCAGACGCAGGCCCAGAATATGCTCGGCGGCATGGCGAGCGTCACGATCTGCAAGGACGAGGCTGGCGCATACGTTGAGCACTATGAGCTGCTGCCGACCGTGAACCTCATCACGAAAAACCCGGATACCGGCTGGTACCATTACGCCCCCATGCTGCTGTCCGACTATACCCCGGAGCTTGCCGCCACGCACCATATCGCGGGCTGCTCCGTCGAGGCCATGCAAACGCTTTTTGATCAGATCGTCTCCGGCACGTAGTGTGAACGCGCCTCCGGGGAGCGTGCCTTGCAGACATTGAAAACCGCCCGCAAAGCATAGCTTTGCGGGCGGCTTGCTCAATCTTCTCGAATTTGCCGCAGACTCCCGTTAACACGCGGCCGTATGAAAACTCACACCATCCGGCAGGACTCGCAGTTCTCGCACTCAGGGAACTTTTTCTTGTCGTAGGCGATGCCGTTCTTGTCGTAGTAATCCTTGACAGCGGATTTGACGGCCTCCTCGGCGAGTACCGAGCAGTGGAGCTTGTGCGCGGGCAGGCCGCCGAGCGCCTCGACGACGTCCTTGTTTGTCACATTGAGGGCCTCTTCGATCGTCTTGCCCTTGATCATCTCGGTTGCCATCGAGCTCGAGGCAATCGCGCTGCCGCAGCCGAAGGTCTCAAACTTCACATCTTCAATCTTATCGTCTTTGATTTTGAGATACATCTTCATGATGTCGCCGCACTTGGCGTTGCCGACTTCGCCCACGCCGTCCGCGTTCTCGATGCTTCCCACATTTCTCGGGTTCATGAAATGATCCATTACAATATCAGTATAAAGTGCCATAGCCTTGTCCCTCCTAAATTACAGCATAAACTGCTTTTCGCCGCGCTCGAGCTCTTTCCACACAGGAGACATATTGCGAAGATACGTGACCACCTGCGGAATTTCCTTCAGCATATACTCGACTTCTTCCACCGTGTTTTCCTCGCAAAGGGTCAGCCGGAGCGAGCCGTGCGCCACCTCGTGGGGCCGGCCAATTGCCAGCAGCACATGGCTGGGGTCGAGCGAGCCCGACGTACACGCGGAGCCGGATGACGCGCTGATGCCCTTCGCGTCCAGAAGCAGAAGCAGGCTTTCGCCCTCGATGCCCTCGAAGCAGAAGTTCACGTTTCCGGGCAGGCGCGGTGCTTTCGCGCCGTTGAGCGCGCAATGGGGAATCTCGCTGAGGCCTTCAATGAGCCGGTCGCGCAGCGCCGTGACCTTTTTCGAATTTTCGTCCAGATGGTCGCACGCATCTTTGAGCGCAGCCGCCATGCCGACAATACCGGGGACGTTTTCCGTGCCCGCGCGCTTGCCGCGCTCCTGCGCGCCGCCCTCAATGATGTTGGTTAAAATAATGCCGCGCCGGGCGTAGAGCGCGCCGACACCCTTGGGACCGTGGAACTTGTGGCCGGACATGGAGAGCATGTCAATATTCATCGCGTTCACGTCGATGGCGACATGTCCTGCCGCCTGCACTGCGTCGGTGTGGAACAGAACGCCCGCTTCATGGCAGACCTTGCCGATCTCCGCGATGGGCTGGATGGTGCCGATCTCGTTGTTGGCGAACATGATGGTGACAAGACAGGTGTCCTCGCGGATCGCGTCCTTGACCTCCTGCGCCGTAACAAGGCCGGTTTCATGCACGTCCAGCAGCGTCACCTCGAAGCCCTCTTTCTCTAACTTCGCGAGCGTATGCAAAACCGCGTGGTGCTCAAACTTCGTCGAGATGATGTGCTTCTTGCCTTTGCGCGCGCCGATAACAGCCGCAGAGCGGATGGCCTGATTGTCGGCCTCGCTGCCGCCAGAGGTGAAGGTGATCTCTCTGGGCTGGGCTCCGATGCACGAAGCGACGGCCGCTCTTGCGGCCTCCAGGCCCTCCTTGGCCTCCTGCCCGATCGTGTACAGGCTCGAGGGGTTTCCATAGTGCTCGGTCATATACGGAAGCATCGCTTCCAGCGCAACACCGCTCATCTTGGTCGTTGCGGCGTTGTCGGCATAAATCTTCATCATAGGATTGACTCCTTTCGTATTCTTCTTTCGTATCCTCAGAATATCACATATTACCTACTAAGTCAATAGGTTTATATGTTGAAGCGAACCACACCCGTAAATTTTGTGTAAACAGTGAATCTTAAGAAAAATTTAGCCGTTTTTTCCTTGAGCCAATTGGAAAAAACGTGTATGATAGACAAAACACATCTTCCGGGAGGCTTCCATGGCAAACATTCTCGAGTATCTTGACTGGCGCGGCGATTTGACACTTTCCGAGCGGCCGTTCAACGAGGTGGACAATCTGATTCTGGCGGAAATCTGCTATCTGGATTTCTCCGGCTTTGTACCCGCAGGCTTTCAGACGCAGCAGGTAACGCTCCAAGCCGCAGCGAGCGCCTATTTTACCGCCCACCCGGAAACCAACATGGGCGTTCTCGTGCCCGATCAGATCCCCGTTCTGGTAGAACATGCGGCAAAGACCGCGCGCTTCGGAGATATCCGTCTGCTCGGCTATGTGAACCGGATCGATGAGGAAACGCAGACGCAGTTTTCCGCTGTGACGATGCTCCTGCCAGACGGCAGCGCCTATGTCGCCTTCCGCGGCACGGACGACACGATCGTCGGCTGGAAGGAGGACTTCAACATGGCCTTCACGCCGGAAATTCCCGCGCAGAAATATGCGGCGGAATACCTCCGGCAGGTATCCGCCGCCCTTCCCTTCCGGCCATTACTTGTCGGCGGGCACTCGAAGGGCGGGAACTTAGCGGTCTACGCATCGGTCTTCTGCGGTCAGGAGGTGCAGAAACGGATCCTTGCCGTCTACAATAACGACGGCCCCGGCTTTTATTCCTCCCTGCTGTCCCTTCCTGAACACAAGCCGGTTGCCGGAAAGATCACGACACTGCTGCCGGAATCGTCGGTTGTCGGGATGCTGCTGGAGCACGAGGAGGCCTATCAGGTCGTGCGCAGCACGCAGGTCGGCCTCATGCAGCATGACGGCTTTTCGTGGCAGGTGAAGGGCGAACACTTCGAGCACCTGACAGAGCTCGCCGAGGGCGGCAAAATCATGGACCAGACGCTCCGGTCCTTCCTGCGGGAGCTCACCGGGCCCCAGCGCGTACAGTTTGTTGATACGCTCTTTGCCATTCTGACCTGCACCGACGCGAGCACGCTCACAGACCTCAAGGAAGGCGGCCTCAAGACAGCCTCCGCGATGGTCAAGGCGCTGCAAAAGCTCGATAAGCCGACAAGGAAGGCTCTGACGGACACGCTGAAGCTTCTGGTAAAGTCCGGCGCACGCTCGGCGTTTGAAGAGCTCGGCATTTCCCGCCTGCGCGATAACCGGCTCATTGAGGCCATTTCCGGCTACCTCGAAACACACAGCCGCGCGTAGCCATCAAATCTCACACAAAGGACGCTCCGCTATGACGCTTCACGATTATCTCTTTACGTTGCTTCTCGCCATGGCTCCCGTCAGTGAGCTCCGGGGCGCGATCCCCTTCGGACTGGCACACGATATTCCGCAGGCGCTGCTGTATCCCTCCTGCATCCTGGCAAATTTACTGCCGGTTCCGTTCGTGATTTTATTTTTGCGCCGGATTTTGGCCTGGATGCAGCGAAAGGGCGGAAGACTCGCGGCCGCGGCCGGCTGGTTGGAAAAGCGGGGCAGAGCCAAATCTGCCCGCATCAAGCGTTCGGAACTTCTGGGGCTCTATCTTTTCGTCGCCATTCCCCTGCCCGGCACAGGCGCATGGACGGGCGCGCTGGTTGCGGCGCTGCTTGGAAGGCGGCTTTCCCACGTCATGCTCTCCATCGGGGCCGGCGTCATGACCGCCTGCTGCATCGTCGCACTTCTGTGCAAGGGGATTATTCATATCGCCGGTTTATAGATTTTTATGGGCCTTCCGTTTTCCCCGTAGGGGTCGATGCCCACATCGACCCATTGGGAAGTATCGAATTCGCCGAAGATTCCCGAAAAATCGGTTCTATTTGCCGGGGCGATGTAGGCATCGACCCCTACGCATAGCTGGGAAATTTCCGCATTCTTCGCGGGATGTTCGTAGGGGCAGTTTTTTGGGAACGTTTATCACCATGCAAAGAGCCAGCCGGGACTGCCGCGATATGCGGCAGTCCTTTTGTTGCATTTTTTTTAAAAAACGATATAATATGGATAATCTTATGTTGGGGAGAATCGCCATGACTGCCATTGTGACCGACGCGCATTACCGGATGTCCGTTTCGCTCATCCGCGATTTATCCGATCGCGGCGTGCGCGTGGTCGCATGCGAAAAAGCGTCAATCAAAAATCCCGTCGGCTTTGCAAGCCGCGGCGTTTTGCGCTGTGTGCGCCTGCCGGAGGACGGGTATCTCGACGCGCTGCTTGCCCTGTGCCGCGAAATTTTGGCGCAGGAGGGAGAAAAGCCCGCACTTTTGCCGGTTGGGGCGAAGACGCTGGCGCTTCTGAGCGAGCACCGCGCGCGCTTTTACCCTGTCGCCGGCCTCTGCATCGCCACCCCCACGCAATTAGCGCTTCTCAACGATAAGGCCGCTGTCAGCAGCCTCGCCCAGAAGCTTTCCGTTCCCGTTCCGGAGAATTTCGAGCGGAAATCAGGCGAAGATTTGGACGCGTTTTTTGCCCGTTTGCCGCTTCCGTGCGCGGTAAAGCCCCATTGCGGTGAAACATTCGGCCTCACCGCCGCGCAGCGCTATCGCATCTGCCACACAAAAGAAGCCTTGCAGGAAGCATTCTCTCATTTTCAGGCCATCGCGCAGGAAGACCCCATCGTACAGGAATATCTCCCGGGCGAGGCGTTCGGCTGCTCGGTTCTGGCAAAGGACGGTACGGTTTATCGGACGATCTGCCACCACCGGCTCCGCGAATACCCTGTCTCTGGCGGGCCTTCGAGCTGCTGCGAGAGCATTTCGCGGCCGGATTTATGTGCGTACGCCGAGAAAATTGTGCAGGAAACCGGCTTTTCCGGCCTTGCGATGTTCGAGTTCAAATGCGGTGCGGGCGGCGCGCCCCGGCTCCTGGAAATTAACCCCCGCGTCTGGGGTACGTTCCCGCTCACGCGCGCGTCCGGGTCGGATTTTGCCTACAGCTGGTTCTGTCTGGCGGCAAACCTTCCCTTACCGGAAGAGCAGCCCGCAGCCCCTGTGCGCATGGTCTACTATCCGGCGGACTTTGCCGCGGCGCTCGGTTATCTCAGGTCAGGAAAGCCCGGGCAGTTTTTCGCCGTGCTGCGTGACTTTATAAATCCCGCCGTCAAAAACGGGATTGGGGATAAAAAAGATCCCGCCCCCGCGCGGGCGTATTTCCGCAATTTATTTTGCCGGGGAGGACACAAATGAAACTGCTTGCCGACCTGCATGTCCACTCCCGCGCCTCCGCCGACGGAAGAAGCAGCGTAGAGGCCCTGATCGAAGCCGCCAAGGCGCGCGGCCTCGCTGCCATCACCGTCTCCGACCACGACCTGTGCACGCCGCTGCCGGAGAGCCCGGACGTGCTTTTGATTCCGGGCGTGGAGATCACCTCCGCGAACGGGCACATCCTGGGCCTCTTTCTCGACCGGCCCATCGACTTTGCCGCCCTCGGGAAATATCCCGCGCCGGAAAAGGCCATCGAAGCCATTCACGCGTGCGGCGGTCTTGCCGTCCTCGCGCACCCTTTCGCGCCTGTGAAGCTCTCGGAGGATGAGATTTCAAAGCTGCCGTTTGACGCGGTCGAAACGGCCAACGCCCGCGCGATGCTGAAACCCGGTGCTAACGAAAAAGCCCGGCAGTTGGCTGCCGGACTGCACCTTCCCGGAACCGGCGGCTCGGACGCGCACTGCGCCAAGGAGCTCGGCGGCTGCGTGACGGAGTTTACCTGCGAACTGAGCCTTTCTGCACTCAAAGCCGCACTTCTGGAAGGACGCTGTAATCCCATTGAAGTACGCGCATGCAAATGGGTCTGGAAGGGCTTTTCGAAGCTCCGCCGCGAGCGAACCTGCGGCACATTCGTTTCCCGCTGCAAGGCGCTCGGCTATTTTGCTGGGTGCATACTGCGCGATATTTTTAAAATTTAAGGAGGCGCGCCATGTCTGCTGTCACGAAGGCCATCGGCCTTGCCAAAAAACTCAAGCACCGCTACCAGGACGAGCTTCGCGCCCGCACGCCGGTGTACTTAAGCCCTGTGCGCCGCATCGAGCAGGTGCGCCTGCCGAAGCGAATCTGCGCCATGACCTTTGACGACGGTCCCTGCCGCCTGCCCGCGAACCCGTCGCGAGACGGAAAGCCGCTGACGCTCTCGCTTCTGGAAAGCTTGGAGCAGTACGGCGCGCGCGGCACGTTTGACATTGTGGGCGATACGTCCGAAAATTACCCGGATCACCCCGGCAAAGAGGGCTCCGCGTCGTGGGGCGGGGTCAAATTTGACCACTACCCCGATATCCACAAGGACGCAGACGGCGGCGCGGTCCATTGCCCCGAGCTCGTGCAGCGTATTTTGGACGGCGGGCACGAGATCACAAGCCATACCTACCGCCACGTGCTCTACGGCCCCAAGCCTCTGGTCTACGGCGGCCGGCAGCCGTTCGATTCTCTTTCGGAAGTCGTGGACGATTTAAAACGACTGGACGATCTGATGCGCAAAGACTACGGCTACGAAATAAAGCTCTCCCGTCCGCCACACTATGTCGACAAAACAAAGGACGGCTTTACGAGCTACGACGCGCACGCGCTGCTTGGCTATCAGTACATGGCTGCAAGCTTCGACGGCGCGGGCTGGCTGCCTCTGGCAAGCTATGAAGCGGAGGTCGAGGCGATGCTCGCCCCCATGGAGCGCGCGCTCGCTGAAAACCCGGACTGCCTCTGCGGCCAGATCATCTTCCAGAAAGACGGTTACAACATGGCGCGCCGCTCGCCGGTTGCGGACGCCCTTCCAAAGCAATTGGCGCTACTCAAAGAGTATGGCTACCGCGTCGTGACCGTCTCGGAGCTCCTAACGATGTGCCCGTTTGCGGACCTCTCGCCGGAGAGCCCGGTCTTTGCGCCCGCGAAGGCGCTGCTGGATACGGGCTGGTGCGTCTGCTACCGCGACAACACCGTTCGCCCGGACGCAGTTTTAACGCGCGGCGAAGCGTGCATGCTTGCCTTTGGCTGGAAGACGGCGGCGCGGCGGTTAGATCTTGTGAAGACCAAAACAAACGTCTGCCGCGACGTTTCCTACCGCCACCCTTACGCCGCGGCCATTGAGCAGGCCTTAGAGCGCGGCTGCCTGCAGCAGGGAAACGGCCGCTTCCGCCCGGACGACCCCATCTCGGAAGCGGAGTTTTCTAGTTTTTGCGAAACATTTTTCGGCCAGTCCGCCCCGCGGCCCCACAGTCCCATCACCCACGCGCAGGCCATCGAGCTGCTGGCCGCTATGGCGGCGCGCGACAATACCTGATTGGAGGAACCATTATGCAGCTGGATACCGCAGTCAAGAATCTCACAAATCATGGATTTTCTGTTCGCGTTTTCAAAACACAGCAAGAAGCCGTCAGTGCCATCTCGCAGGAGCTTTCCGGCAGGACCATCGGCTTTGGCGGCAGCGTGACGCTGCAGGAACTCGGCCTTTTTGAGAAGCTTTCCGCCAACAACACCGTCTACTGGCACTGGAAGCAGACCCCCGCCGAGGCGTGTGAAAAGGCTGCGTCCGCGCAGGTCTATATGACCTCCGCCAACGCCATTTCCGAGACGGGCGAAATCGTGAACATCGACGGAACGGGAAACCGCGTCGCCGCCATGCTCTACGGCCATGAGGCGCTCTACATCATCGCGGGCACCAACAAGCTTGCGCCCGACCTCTCCTCCGCTATGGAGCGCGCAAGAAACATTGCCGCGCCGTTAAACGCCCGCCGCTTAAGCTGCAAAACGCCCTGCGCGATGAGCGAGCCCATGCGCTGTCATGACTGCGGCAGCCCCGACCGGATCTGCAACGGCTTTGTCACGCTCGCGCGCCCCTGCGGCGGTATCGGCAAAACACACGTCATCCTGATCGAGGAAAATTTGGGCTATTAACCAAAAACCGAGTGCACCGCGTATTGCAGTGCGCTCGGTTTTTGATTGACCTGCATCATTCTTCGTAGGGGCCGATGCCCACATCGGCCCGGCGATACCATTCGTTTTTACGGAAATCCAATGCGAATTCGTTGGTACCCAAGGGGCGATGTGGGCATCGCCCCCTACGCGTCATTTGAAAAACTTCAGAAATCTTGCAGGGGGCAGACGCCCCTACGTATATTTGGCTGATCGCTCAGCTCTTAGGCTCCGCACTGGATCTCTTCGCGCGGGCTCTTCCCGACCTGCGGCGGCGATGGTGAACCGGCTTTTCGGTCAGGCGACGGTAGTTCTCGGCAGCCTCGCTGTCCGCGCTGTAGACCAGACGGTTGGCGCGAAGCGTTCCGTCGGGGTCTTCTGCAAGGCGCACGCGCACCAAAAACGCACCGTCCGCTTCGCACGCAGCCATGGCCATAAAGCGCTTGCCGGGCTGCGGATACCACTTGCCGCAGGACATGCGCTTTCCGCAGACGGGGCAGATATTCCCGCTTCCTGCCATCGCGGCCAGCGCATGGGGCTTGTCCGGGTGTCCGTGGCTCACGCTGCGAAGCAGGCAGCCCGGAAGCTCCGCGCCGTGAAACCCGTTTTCGTGCTCCTTCGCGGCCTTTTCATAGGCGGCGATACCATCCGTGAGGTTGAGCCGGCTGCAAATGAGCGCCGTATGATACGCGTCTCCCAGCGCGTCGTGCGCAGGTCTCGTCGGCTCGATGCCCATGATCTGCATGGCAGACGACAGCGACTTCTGCGCGCTCGAGCCGTCGGTCTGGGCGTTGAAAATCAGCTGCGCGTTGTACCAGGTATCGACCCACGCGGTGTCCATGCCGTAGAGCGTGAGATTTTCCTTCAAAATTACAATATCGTCGAAGCCCCACGTCAGAAACGCCGCGTCTTCGCCGCACCAGTCGTGAAACGCCTGCATTGCCTCGCGGAAGGGCTTGCCCCGCTCCTTGAGAACGGAATCCTTGATACCTGTGAGGCTCGCGACCTTGCGGTTCATCTTTTTATAATAGGCCGGACGGATCAGCGTCTGAAACTCGTCGGCGACCTCGCCGTCGCGCGGCATGCGAACCGCGCCGATCTGGACAATCTCGCCGCGAATGGGGCTCGGCAGAACCTTTTTCGCGCTCGGAGAGCCCGGCCACGGCTGGTTCCACTCCATGTCCAGAACGATATATTGCATACGCTCACCTCCGTCAGGAAAACTTCTCCCGATATGGTATCACAAAACGCGCCATATGTAAACAAGGAGATATAAACAAGCTTCCATGTACCCGGCATTTTGTCACCCCTTTTCCCCATCCCGCATAATATAAAAGACCGGCGCAGCAGAATCTGCGCCGGAAAGCTTGCGAAAGGCGGTAGACATATGCCCTTTTTATTCCTCAGTCCCTCCACACAGGAGTTTAATCCCTACATCACGGAAGGAAACGAAGAGCTCTGGATGAACCGGCTGGCCGATCAAATGGAGCCGTATTTGCACGCAAGCGGCGTGAACACGGTTCGAAATGACCCGGAGGCCGGCGCGGCGGGCGCGATTCGCCTGTCCAATCAGGGAGACTACGATTTTCATCTTGCGCTTCACTCCAACGCCTCCCCCGAAGCGCTCGCGGGCCAGCAGCGCGGTGTGGACTTTTACTACTATCCCGCGAGCGCGGCCGGGCTCCGGATGGCGAACATCCTTGTCGACAACATAAAACCGATTTATCCGCTTCCCGACCGCGTGCAGGCAAGGCCGACGACGGCCATCGGCGAAGTTCGCCGGACGAAAGCGCCCTCTGTGCTTGCCGAGCTCGGGTACCACGACAATGTGGACGACGCGAACTGGCTGACCGGAAATTTAGACGCGATTGCGCAGGCGCTGTCCGTCGGCGTGACGGAGTATTTCGGTCTTCCGTTTCTCATTCCGGGCGAGATCCGGGACGGCCGGGTCCAAACAAACGGCGGCAGCCTGAACCTGCGCGGCCTTCCCTCCACCGACGGCGCAGTGCTCGCGCAGATGCCGAATGGCGCGGCGGTCCGGATTCTGGCCGAATACAACGACTGGTACTCCATTTTTTATGACGGCCTCTACGGCTTTGCCGAGCGGCAGTACATCGCCGTCTAGCCCTCTTTGCCGAGCCGCCGCGTCTGAATGTCGCCTTCCGCCCAGCCCCGGTCCTTGCCGCAGACGGGGCAGACGCGGAAGGCTTCCTTGGACAGCATCACAAACCCACAGTTGAGGCAGCGCCAGACGATCGGGCGCTCCTTTTTATAAAGCCGCTCGGTCTGCATCTGCTCGTAGCTCTCCAAAAACACGTCCCGGTGCACCGCTTCGATGCGGGCGATATTCTCCCAAAGACTGGCGATATCGGCGTACCCTTCCTCGCGCGCGGTTTTTGCGAAGCCCGGGTAGACGCGCACCGACTCTTCATTTTCACCCTTCGCCGCCTCGAGTAAATTCTCCATCGTCACGCCCAGCGTATAGGGGTAGCCCGCCGAAATGTCAATGTTCTCGATCGGCTGACGGCCGTATTTTTGCAGCTTCTCCAGAAACTCCTGCGCGTGGATCTGCTCGTTGGCGGCGGTCTCCTCAAAGATCCGGGCAAGATAGGCAAGGCCCTCTTTTCTGGCCTGATCTGCGTACTGCGTATAGCGCTGGCGTGCCTGCGATTCCCCCGCGAACGAGCGCGCAAGGTTCCGGCACGTTTGAGTCTGCATGAATTCCATCCAAATCGCTCCTTTGTAAAATTCCTGGATGTGCTTAGAATCTGCAGAATCGGGCGCTTTATTCCATCGCGCGGGCTTGACAGGTTTTGTATAATAAAAGATAGAGCTGTTTCGCTCGGAATTTACGTACTTTGAGGATTTTTATGAACAAACGAATTTTTGCGCTGCTGCTGGCGGCGCTGCTGATCCTGATCGCCTCCGGCTGCTCCAAAAAGCAGGCGCTTCCGGAGCAGAAAACCGCCGACATTCTCGCCACAACCCAGCCTGTCTATCAGCTGGCCTCCGCCCTTACCGACGGGACAGGCCTTTCGGTTTCGCTTCTTATCTCCGAGCCCGTCTCGTGCCTGCACGACTACACACTGACGGTCGCGCAGATGGAAAAAATCGAGGGCGCGCAGCTGGTTTTGGAGAGCGGTCTCGGTTTGGAGGATTTTATGGAGGACGCGCTCTCCGGCAAGACGCGCATCGATATCTCAAGTGGGCTCCCCACGCTCACCGGAGACGAGGGCGTCGACCCCCACTGGTGGCTGGACCCCACGCGCTTTCAGCAGGCAGCGGCCACGGCCGCGCGGGAGCTCGGCGCGCAGTACCCGGAATTTTCCGACCGGATCACCGAAAATCTTGCTGCGTTTGACGAGAAGCTTTCCGACTTGCAGACCTATGGAGATGAAGCGTTGGCCGGTCTTTCCTGCCGTGAGCTTATCACGTTCCACGACGGCTTTTCCTACTTTGCAGACACCTTTGGCCTGACCATTGCCGCAGCCATGGAGGTCGAGTCCGGCAGCGAGCCCTCGGCGAAGGAATTGGAGGCAATCATCGCCATTGTCGAAGAGGACCAAATTCCCGCCGTATTTTACGAGACGAACGGGGAAACTGGCTCTGCCGAGGTCGTGGCAAACGAGACGGGATGCTCGGTTCGGACGCTCGACATGGCCATCAGCAGCGGCGACTATTTTGCCGCCATGCGCGAGAACATCGACATTGTAAAGGAAGCGCTCGGATGATTTACAAGCATGCAAATACCGGCGGCTGCGAAAACGCCTGCTGCCTCAAAATTGAACATCTGTCGGTCCGAATCGGATCAGACGTCATTCTGGACGATATCAATCTGCACATGCACTGTGGGCAGATTGTTGCGCTCATCGGACCTAACGGCGCGGGAAAATCGACGCTCATCCGCGCGATTCTCGGCCAGCGGGAACACGAGGGCAAGATCACCTTCCATTCCGCGGATGGCAAGCAGACCCGTCTTCGCATCGGCTACGTGCCGCAGAGCCCGGCCTTTGACCCGGCGGACCCTATTTCGGTTCTTGATCTTTTCACCTGCTGCATTGCAAAGCGCCCTGCGTTCCTGCGCCCCGGAAAGGCGCTGCGGGAGAAGGTTTTAGAGTGCCTTTCGCGCGTGCACGGGGAGAGCCTCATCGACAAGCGCGTCGGCACGCTCTCGGGCGGAGAGCTTCAGCGTGTGCTGCTGGCGCTGGCGCTCGAGCCGATGCCCAACATGCTGATTCTCGACGAGCCGCTTTCGGGCGTGGACGTGGAGGGCATGGAGCTTCTGATGGACATGCTGGACGAAATCCGGAAAACCTACGATCTTTCGATTCTCATGACGACCCACGATTTTTCGATGCTCGAGCGCTACGCCGACCGTGTAGTGCTCCTGCGCGAGAAGATTCTTTGCAAGGGAACGCCGCTGGAGGTTCTGAACTCGGACGAGTTTGCGCAGGCGTTTCACCTGGGAGGTGCAAAATGAGCATCTGGTACGCACTGTGCGAGGCAACGCACCTCGAATTTCTGCACATGACATTCATGAAGAACGCGCTGCTTGCCGTTCTTATCCTCGCGCCGCTTTTTGGCCTTCTTTCCACCATGATCGTCACCGGGCGCATGAGCTTTTTCTCTGACGCGCTCGGCCATTCAGGCTTCACCGGCATTGCCGTCGGTGTTCTCTGCGGCGCGGTGCAGCCGATCGGCTGGGCGGTGGGACTGGCCGTTTTATTTGCGCTGCTGTTCTCCTTCGTGCGCAGCCGCTCGCGGCAGTCGGCCGATACGATCATCGGCGTGTTTTCCTCGACCGCGGTCGCACTCGGTATTTTTATCGCGACGCTCGGCGGCAGCAGCTTTACAAAATTCAATAAGTATCTGATCGGCGACATTCTCTCCGTCACGCCGGGCGAAATCGGGCGGCTGGCCTTGGTCCTGCTGGGCGTAGCGCTTTTGTGGATATTTGCGGCGAACCGGCTGTTTCTGACGGCGGTGCATCCGCAGCTTGCCTCCTCGCGCGGCATTCCGACAGAAAAGACGCAGGCGCTGTTCACGGTCTGCATCGCGGTCGTCGTGACCTTAGCAATGAGCTGGGTAGGCCTGATGGTCATCAACTCCCTTCTCGTGCTCCCTGCCGCGTCGTCGCGGAACATTACGCGCAATCTCCGGGAGTATCACCTGCTTTCTGTCCTTGGGGCGCTGGTCTGCTCGGTAGGCGGCCTTGTAACTGCGTACTATCTTGGCTGCTCGGCCGGCGCGACGATTGCGCTGTATCTCGCGCTCTATTTTACTGTTACCTTCTTCTTCCGCAACACGCGGCAGTAGATTCCGACAAGAACATACCTGCTTTTTGCAATTCTTCAAATTACACATAGGGGGCGATGCCCACATCGCCCCAAGGGCAGTTTGAATTCGCCGGAGATTTCCGTAAAAAACAGTGCGTTCCGCCGGACCAATGTGGGCATTGGCCCCTACGCATAAGTGATACTCTGCACAACGCAAAACGCTCGGGAAGCGATGCTTCCCGAGCGTTTTTGATGTTCTGCTTACAGCTGATTGTAGCATGCCTCGAGTCTGGCGTAGAGTTCCGGGTCGACAAATGTCTTTTGCTCGTCCGTCAGCTTCTGGTATGCGTCCCACGCCTTCCTGATATTCTTGGCTGTCTTGGACGTGACATTGTCCGGATCGAGCTTCTCGATCTGTTTTTCGACCTTCTGCGCCGCGGACTGGTTCTTTTTGAGCGCTTTCTTGCAGTTCTTGAGAATGTTCTGCTCGTCCTTCGTCGTGAAGCGCTGGAAGAGCTTTTTGTCCGCGTCAAACATGTCCTGCGCCTGCTCGTAAAGCGCCGCCATGTCCTTGTCCATGTGGTTCTCGTCAAGCTGAGAAATTAAATTGCGCAGTTCCTCGCTTTTCTGCATGCCCTCGTCAAACGCTGCCTTGCTCTCCTGTAGGTTTTTCTCCAGCTTTTCATTGATCGGGAGACTGCGCGCCTGAAGCTCCTGCACCTTCTCCAGTGCCTCGGTGAGCTTTTCCTCGTCGGAAGCCTTGATCTTTGCCGCCGCCGGAACCTTCTTGACGAGCTTTTCCGCGTCCTGGATCAGCTTCTTGTTGTCCTGCAGCTCCTTCAGGCGGGGCAGGACTTCGTTTTCCAGATACGCCGCGTTCTCCGGGTCAACAAAGCTCTTCTGCTCTTCGGGCAGCTTACTGTACGCCTTGCTGACTGCGTTGACGCGCTTTTCGTGCGCGAGCGTCATCTCCGCCGGCGTATCAAACGGGAGGTTCTTGATCTGCGCCTCGACCTTCTCCGCCGCCTTGCGGTTTTTCCCGAAAGTCTTTTCCGCCGCCGTGAGCTGGGAGTAGAGCGTCTTTACCTGCTTCTGCTGCGTTTTATCGAGCTGCTTCAGGTCGATCTCATCATAGCACGCGCGCGCTGCCTCGATGACCGCAGCATCCGTGTACCAGACCTTGTCTTTTTTACCCGGAACGGCCTCCATCAGCTTTGCAAAGCGTTCAACCGGGTCGGCCGGAAGCTCGGGCTCTTTCCGGAGCTCTTCCATGCGCGCAACGCAGGCCGTGAGCTTTGTCTTCATGCTTTCACTGACAAGCGCCTTTGTCTCGTCGTCCAGCGCATCAAAGGCCGCCTTTGCAGCGTCGACCAACTCGCCGTTTTCCTTCGTTAGTGCATCAGCCGCCGGAAGCGCTTCGATCTGCGCCTGCATCTTCCGCGCCGCTTCCTCGCGCTGCTTCTGCGCGTCGTCTGGAATTTCGTAATCCACATCAAAGAGCGCCTTGAGCCGTTCCTTGACCGCTTCCTTTGTTGTAAGCTGCATGGCCGCCATCGCTTCTTGCAGGCTCTCGCCTGTCTGCATATAGTCGGTCCTGCCTGCCGCGGATAACGTATCGCCGCAGTAGCCATAGACCGCCTTGACCGTGACATAGGCAGGCGCACCGACGATTGTGCCGCTCAGATATCCCGCAAAGCCGCCGGCATAGCCCTGTCCATCCGAGCCGTCGGCTTCCACGCGTCCTGCGCTGAGCGCCGTGTCCACATACCGGATCGAGCCTGCAAAGCCGCCGACATAGCCGCCGCCGGACACGTCGCCAAGGCTGTAGCAGCGCTTGACGATGCCGGAACCGCTTCCCATGAAGCCGCCCACGGAGCTTTGTGCATGGACGCACACATCGGCGTGCGAATCGTATATCTCGCCGTCGTTCTCTCCCACCAGACCGCCGGCGATCGTGCCGCTTTCACCCGCGTCGACGCTGCCCTCGGTGCTGCACATCGTGATCGTACCTTCGTTGCGTCCTGCAAGGCCGCCGGTGATCGTCCGGCCTGTGAGCGTTCCTTCAAACGAGCAGCGGTCGACTGCATTTTTGACAGAGAAGCTTGTCTCCGGATCTGTCTTGCCGTCGTTCCGGCCGATCAGGCCGCCCGTCTCCGTTTTGCCTGCGACGCTGCCTGTCACATGGACGTTGCCGATCAGTCCTGCAACATTGCCGGACATACTGTCTTTGCTGAGCGATACCTGCGCCCAGCCCACAACTGCGCCCACAAGCGAACCGCCCGTGACTGCGGCGTCCTTAAGCGTCAGATTCTTGATCGTGCCGCCCCGAATCACGCGGAACAGGCCGACATTCTCCTCGTCCGCGCGCGCGATGGTGAGATTGGAGATCGTTTTTCCATTGCCGTCAAACACGCCGGTAAAGGGCGCGCTCCCGCTGCCGATGCCGGGAAATTCCGCGCCTTGCAGATCAATATCCTGCGTCAGCCGGTAATTGGCGGCGAGCGCTTCTGCATCCTGACTTGCCGCCAGCGCGCGCAGCTCGCTTTCGGACGAAATTTCCGTCCAATCGCCGGAGCCTGCGTCCAGCTCCTCTACCCTCGGCGCACGGAAATGGTTCTGGGTCATGCCCTCGTACCACAAAAGCGTGTCGCCGTCGCTGAGCGTCGCTGTGGATACGCCGAGGTTGGAAAGCACACCGTTGATCGTAAACATCCAGCCGTTCGGCGCAAGCAGCTCACGGCCATTGATGGTGCTGACATAACGGCCGAGATTCGTCGTTTCATAGCCGTAGGTGAGCTTTTCCTGCTGCATGGCCTCGTCCATCACATCGCACACGCGCGTGTTGCCGTTTGAGAGCATCTCCACCTCGATTTCCTCGCCAAAGCGCTCATAGCGGTATTCCTGCGTGTTGTACTTTGCCAGAATGATGGTGACCTCCAGCGGCGTTTTCTTCAACGGGACCGGGATCTCCACGCCCGTCAGATACGGAAGGCCGCCGTTGTCTTCTTCGTTTTGACTCCAGCTTGCGCCGAGCTTCGAGCGGAAGTCCTCCGTCTGCATGCCGGAAAGCGCAAGACCGGTCGCGCCGTAGTTGCTTGTCTCCGTGTCAGACGCCTGATTGTAATAGCAATTCCGGATACCCTCAGACTGGTCATACTGGAATGCGCTGTCCGGCTTGTTGCCGCCGATGAAGCCGTGGCCTTCTTCGCCCGAGCAGGTGACCACGCCTGCCGCATAGCAGTTTTCATAGACATTTCCGCTGTAGACGGATCTTCCGACAAAGCCGCCGGAGTAGCCGCGCGCCGAAACGTTTCCGAGCGCGAAGCAGTCGCGGATCGTGCCGCCGTAGCACAGCCCCACAAAGCCGCCCGCGTAGTCGCTTTTTGTATAGACATCCATGGACGTCCAGCAGCGCTCGATGAGTCCGCCCGTTTCGTTGGAACCCACAAAGCCGCCGTGACCCGTGGCGGTGGTGGTATTGGAGTCGAACCGACCGCCGCGCACATAGCATCTGCGGATGATGCCGTAGTTCCGTCCTGCAATGCCGCCCATCACGCCGCTGATGTCCGCCGAGATATTGCAGCCGATGACCGCGCAGTCTTCGATCACGCCGTAGTTATTGAGCGCGAGAACTGCCGCCGTGTTTGAAAAATAGACGTTGGGATTGACGATCTTCACATCGTGGATCCGGCTCATCCCGCCCACGTATGCAAACAGACCGGAGTCGGAATTCGAGAGCGTCAGCCCGCGGATCTCATGTCCGTTTCCGTCAAATTCGCCCTGGAAGTTATAGGTGATCGAGCCGAAGGATTTCGTCCGGTTCTGGTCCTTGGCAGAGAGTGTGGAAAAATCGATGTCGGCCGTCAGCCGGTAGTTCCGGCTCCAGACAATATCCTGCATACTTGCCGAGTTCGGGTCAGACGGGTCGGACGGTATGTCCTCGGTGTTTGCGATCTCCATCCACTGCGCAGCAGAACTGATCTCGAACCACTCGCCGCTGCCCGACGCACCGGACGGGGTGTATGTGGGGCTCATCTGTGAACGGATCGAATCATCCACACCGTATTTTTCGTATGTTTCCGTGTCCACGAGCGCAATAACGGCAAAGGCATAGCTTCTTCGCGCTGTCAGTGCGCCTTTGAGTTCTAACTGTGTCACATTGCCCGGCAGCTCAAAGGCTTTGACAAACCCATACTTCCCGTTTATGACCTCGTAGAGCTCGAGCTTGTAGGCCTGATCGGCCGTAAAATTGTCCTTGCCCGTCCACTTCGCGAGTGTGCCGTCCCATTGCAGTCCCGTCACCGGTTTCATGCGCGTATAGGGATCCTGCCATCCAACCACATCGCGGTCTACCTGCTCCGCCGTAGGCAGAACATACGTCCCGTCCTCCTCGACTGCGCAGACTGCCGCGTAATAGACACCATCTTCCAGCTGTGCAAAAACCTCTGTGCAGTCATAGCTCGTCTGTGCGCCAAGCTTTACGGTCTGCGCCAGCTGTAGCTCGCTCCAGTAGTCGCCGAGTGAGAGTCCGCTTTCTACCGCCTGCAAAATGATATACTTGCAGCACACCTGATACGCCGCGTCGTAATCTGCCAGCGCAGCGTTGTACCTCTTATTGGCCGCGTCATAGTTGTCTACGTCCTCTTGTGTATAGCCGTCTTTATACTGCGCGTTCAGCTTCTGCTCGAGCGCATCGTTCAGCGTCTGGAACTTCCCGTCCATTTCCGTTTGCAGCGCAAGCAGTTCCTGCTTCTGGCTGTCTGAAAACTGCGCGATGATCGCGTTCTGATCCAGCTGCAAAAGACGCAGCGCCCAGCTGTCCACTTCGTCGTCCGGCTCCGCTGTCAGGGCCTGCTGCTCCTGCTGCGTCAGCGTTTTCCAGACACGCACCTTCTGCCACAGGGAGATCGCATAGCCGCTTGCGCCTGTGACCGGCTTCCAGTTGAGCTTCGCCGTAGGGAGCGTGATCGGCTCATCGGCAAACGTTTCAGTGATCTCGCGCTCAAACGCCGCATCCTGCGCCAGCACTGTCTCTCCCGCCGTGGCCTGTGCCTTCTGCCACACAAGAACCGGATAGCCGCCGTTTTCTGTCAGCTCCTGTTTCCATATCCCGTCTCGCCCGGCGCGCAGAGCCGTCAGAAGCTCCGCCTTACTGACCGCGTCCGTGCTGCCGTCCGGGAGGATTTTGCCGCCCGTGACCACATAGCAGTTTTCGCCGTCATACAGATCCTTCGGTGCGATCGCACCTGTCGTTTTTCCGGTGACGGTTCCGGCGCTGTAGCAGTTTGTGATCTTGCCCGCCAGTGTGCTGAGATACCCACGGATGCCGCCCGCGTAGTTCGCGCCCGAAATAAGCCCGGTGTTATAGCAGTCGGTGATGGCGGCTTTTCCCATATCGTAGCCGAGAATACCGCCCGTGCGGCTGTCGCTGCCGCCCGTCACATTGCCCGCGTTATAGCACTGCTCGATGGTATTCGTCTTATCGTATACGCCTGCGCTGCCTGCAATACCGCCGGTATAAGACCCTGAGCCGGAGACTGCAGCTTCATTGCCGCAGCGGAAGATCGTACCGCCGTTTTTCAGATAACCCACGATCGCGCCGGTGTAGGTTGTACCGCTGACCTTGCCGCTGACAACAAGATTTTTAACCGTGCCGCCGTCGACACAGGCAAACAGGCCCGCGAGCTTTGCTCCCGATACGTTCAGTCCCTTGATTTTATGGCCTTGCCCATCGAACGTTCCTTTGAAGCCATAGGTATCCCTTCCCATTGGTTCCCATGGCTCATCCTCCAGATCGATATCTGCCGTCAAGGCCGCACAGACCTCCTGCGCGCCCTGCTCTGGGTCTGAGATCGTCTGCGCGAACCATGCAAGCTGCTCTGCGTTTTCGATTCGAAGCGGGTCATCCTCCGTGCCTTCCCCCTCCGGCATCCCTATTGGCGTGACGCCCATCCCGGGGTCAACTTCCACATCCGGATCCCAATCGGCGCCTGTCTCAATCGCAGCTGCGCCGGGAACCAGCCCCAACACCAGCAGCAGAGCCAGCAGCAGCGATACCACTCGTTTTTTCATTGCGATTCCTCCAATGTCCGTTTTTCGCCGCAACACAAACAGGGAGATAAAGCGGGCGCGGCAAAACCTGCCGCGCCCGTCTTTTGCGCAAGATCCGACCGCCCAAGCCGGGCGGCGTTTCCATCATCATAGGTCTTCCGGCTGATGCTTCCGGGATCGCTCCCACGTCCACCGCGCAGCCTTCTCGGGTTTCCCCAATGACCGGATTTCTCCGCGCGCGGCAGCCTCATGCAATGACGGCTACGTTTCCATGCTCCAGATTTGCACCGGATTCCCTCATCCTGCACGCAGCCAAGCGCGCAGGTCATGATGCAGCGTATGAATTTTTTCTGTTTTTATTATACCGATATGCCGAAAAAAGTCAATTGCAAAGCACCCCGGAACGAATCGTCCCGGGGTGCCGTTGTGCGTTATGCCTGCTCACCGCTATCTTGCGTGGGATACGCCTGCTGGTAGCGCTCGTTCAGCGTGTCCACATTTTCAACAAAGCTCCGCGCCGCCGAAGACAGGCCGTCATACGCGCTTTTCGCCGTGTCGATGGCCTTGCGCTCCCTCTTTGTAAACGGCGCGTCGTGCTTTGGAAGCTTTGCAATCAGGTTCATAACCTTCTTCGCGGCCTTCTGGTTCTGGCTGAGCTGCTTTTCAAGGTTCTTGAGCATCGTCAGATCGTCCGGCCCCATAAAGCTCTGGACGCATTTGCTGACGTTCGAGCCGTTGTAGCTCTTGCCAAGGGCCGTATACTCCCTGCGTGCGGCTCCGATGGCTTCCTCGTGCGCCTCATCCGCGTCCGTGAGATCCTCCAGGGGCGCAAGGTACGTCTTGCGGTAGCTTTCCGCCAGTTCCTTGTACGCGTAGAACGCCTCTGTGGAAGCCTGATATTTCTGCTCGTTCGCCTCTCCGGGCGTGAGCGTGACGTGCTTCTCTTCCGCGGCGCTTGCAAGCGCCTGCATCGCCTCTTCTGCCGCGTGGACCTTCGCCTCGTCCGATTTTTTGATCTTGTTCCACGCGGGGAGCTTCTTGATGGCCGCCTGCGCGTCCTTGACGATGGTTTCGCAGTCGGTCAGAAGCGCCATCTGCCGGACGCAGGCCGTAAGCCGTCTGTCCGTGCCGTCACCCAGGAACGTCTGCTGCGCAGCTGTCAGATTTTCGAACGCCGTCTGCGCCCTCGTGACGCTCTTGCGGTCCTTGGCATAGGTCAGCTCCTCCGGGGCCGGAAGATCGTCGATCAGGTCCTGCACCTTCCCGGCGGCCTTTTCGTTTTTATCGTAGGTCTTGCGCGCAGACTTGAGGCGGCTGACAAGCTTGCTGTCTAAATATTTCTTGACGTTTTTGTCCTTCGCGGCCTCGTTGTAGGCCTCCTCCGCCTCCCGGATCACAGAAAGCGTGCTGCTTTCAATCTTCTCCATATCGGCGGGGATTTCCTCCATCAGGTAGTTGACGTAACCCGCCTGCTCGGCATATTCGCGCTCGGCAACCTGCTTGTCATAGATCTGACGCGCTTTCAAAAGCGTTTTGTAGTTCGTAACCTTCTTCTGCTGCGCGGCGGTCAGCATTTCGTAAGCTTCCTCCGCATCGAGAATCTTCCTCTCGCATTCATCGGTCAGCTCTACCTTGCCGATTTCGTCGATCATATCCATGACGATCTGCGCAGGTTCGCCGTCTTCCGTGACAATCATGACGGTCCCCGCGCCGGTTCCGGATTCCTTTGCGGGGTCGAAGCCGCCGGGAAGATTCGGGCCGATCATGTCATAGCCCTTCGCGAGCCAGCCCTTCATCGTGCTTTCTCCCGCGGCCAGCGCGTTTTGTCCTGCTGTAAACGTGCCGCCCGAAAGGGAAACGCTGCTGCCTTGCTTGGCAAACAGGGCCGTCTCGTCCGCTTTTATGTCGCCGCCGCCGATTTTGACCGTGCTCTTGGGCGTGCCGCCGACATGAATGCCGCACTGTGCGCCATAGATCGTGCCGCCCTCCATCGTGAAGCTGCCGCCATCGACGAGCACGCCAGCCTCCTTTCCGGACACCTCACCGGAATGCAGCATCGCGGACGCTTTTTTGCCGCCCGTCACGAGAATTCCAATCTCTTTGCCGCGCACGGTGCAGCCGGTAAGGTCCGCCTTACCCTTGACCGTGATCGCGTTGTCCGCCTCTGATTCGACATTGCTGCCTTCCCCGAGCTCCAGCGTCACGTCCGCCTCCACCAGAATGGAGCCGTAAACCGGCGAATGGTTCAGCGTCACTTTGCCCTTGCCGCCCGTGGTGATGGCCGAATGGAGCACGGTGTACTCGCCTGCGTTTTCTGTCACCTGTCGAGTAGCCGACACGACCATATTCGTCAGAACCGCCTCGCCGCCCCCGACATACAGGCAACTATAACCCGCGTATTCGTCGGTATCCTCAATGCTGAGCCCGCTGTCCGAGAGCGTCAGCTTGCCGCCGAAGACCTGCGCAAGACCGGTAAGCGTGCTCTCCCGGACATTCACCGTGCTGCCGGACTGCTGCTTCAGCCAGATTCCTTCCACGCCCTGGATCTGGCCGTTCTGAATATCCACCTCGCCGCCCGAGACGTCCATCATGCCGTAGAAATTCGAGTTCTCCTGAATTTCCGCCTTGCCGCCGCAGATGCTGAAGAGACACGGAACATCTATCTGGTAGACATCATTGTACCATTGCAGCTCGCCGTCTGCCATGATAATGCTCTTCAGCGCCGCGCTCTTTAGATCCGCAAAGCCGCCGTCGATGACAACCGCACCCGCACTTACGTAATCCAGCTCCAGACTGCCGCTTTCCACGCGGATATCGCCCGCGTTCATATTATCCAGCCGCAGCGTTCCGCCGGTCACGAGAATATTTGCCGCCACACAGCCTTTCTGCTGTGAGTCGGTGATTATCTTCGTTTCCTTTTCGGAGATCAGGTGCTCGGTTCCGCTGTGTAACACGCTGCAAATTTTGTGCCCTTGCAGGTTGATGGAGAAATTTCCGGTCATGGTAATATCCTGCGGCAGGTACACATCCTGCATCAGAAGCACCCAGCTGGAGCTATCGCTGGCTACGGCATAGTCCGCGCCGCCGACGGCCTCGACGAATTCCTCCGCGGTGCGGACGTTGTCATAGTCCAGCTCGCCGGGTGGCATGAGCCGGATGTTCCAATATATTTCGTTGCTGCCGGTGACGGCCAGATTGTGTCCGCCGGACAGAATTCTTCCACGGATGGTCATCGAAAAAAGCTTGTCACAAACCTGAAACGGCGCGCCGCTGATGCGCAGGCGCAGCTCCGTCGCCCCCTGCTCCAGATAATCTGCGGCCGTGATCTTCCAATCATCCCCGGCAGTATTATTGATTTGGAAGTAAGCCGTCAGGTCGACCGAGCTGTCCACACCGTAAAGGGTAGCCGGTTTGCCGTCCTCGCCCTGGATCGTCAGCTTCTTATAGCCGTCGACCTTCTGCAAATCGAGCGTATCGCCCGTCATCTGCACGGTCACATCAAACGACATCGGCCACGAGGCAAAGCCATCGATGGTTTTGGACTCCGTAAACGATGCGTCATGCACCGTCGCGTCGCCCACCTTGTCGCCGGTGTAGATATCCGCAAATACCGTTTCCGTTAAGGCTTCGACGCGCAGCGGCTCTTCGTGGCCGTCTTTGTAGAACGGCACGTTCGGCGTATCGTCCCCCGCATACCATCTGTAGTCCTCGTCAAGCCAGACATCCTTCCACGAGCCGCTGCCGCGCACCGTGAAATGGCTGTTTTGCAGCGACAGGACGCAGTTTTGGACGCTGGGCGTCTCGTTGCCCGAGGCTCTGGCATACGTCGCGTCGATGTACAGCTGGCTGTTCCGGAGCGTGATATTACCGTCGACAGCCGGGCCCTCGCCGTATCTCCGCGTGATTTGAAAGGAGTTCTCCGTCTCCCGATTGATCCGGCAGTTGACGAGTTCGACGTTGCCCTGAACCATGACGTCCGGCATAACGTTATTGGATACCCACTTGCGGTAAACGTCCAGACCTGTTCCGTCTTCCAGCGTCAGGCTGCCGGCCAGAACCGGGCTGACGGTCTTATTTTTGCTTCCGCCTGACCCGGAATTGGTAAGGCAGAGCCTGCCGCCCTTCGCGTAGACACTGCCGCGGACCACAGCTTCTCCATTCGGAGAAAAGCCGGAAATATCGTAGCGTCCGGTTATGCTCGCTTTTTCGCTATACACGTTGATGCACAGGTCGCCCTGCGCCGCCGGGCCGCTGTTATTGCGCAGCGTCAAAGTATCCGTAGTCAGAATATGATCCCGGTCGCTTGTCAGCGCTGGCTTGTCCGCGCTGCTGTTGTTGATGGTCAGACTGTGTCCCTGCGCGCGCAGGCTGCCGTTGACGCACGCACCGCTCAGCGTATTTTTCAGGGTAATGCTTCCCCCTGCCTCGATATACGCATCGCCGTCGATGGTGTCGCAGCTGGCCTTATTGCTTGCCGTCTTGCTCGCGCTCGCTGTGATCGTGACGTTCTTCGCATTCACGATGCTAAGATTTCCCCGCACTGCGCAGGCGTCTATGCTCTCGATCGTGACCGACCCATTAATGAGAACGTCTCCATCAGAAGATAGAGCCGTCATGCCGGTTCCCCGCAGCATCAGCGTCCCACTGCACACAATAGACAGCACGCCGGATCTGACCGACAGAACCGCGCCCCATGCCTCGCCGCCGCTGTTTTCCAAGGTGAGCGGACGCTTCGCGCTCAGAACGCCGTCCTGATAGGAAAAGCATCCTGTCTTTGTCTCTTTCCAGCCGTCCGGCTTTTCCGCATCGTAGCGCAGACCATTTTCACTGTCCACGGTATAGTAGCCGTTTTCCAGATGCACGCCCATCAGGTACGCATCCGGCTCGATGCCATTGGCCGCCACCGCGGCAAACTCCGCCGCCATGGCCTCAGACGCCTCCGATTCCTCGAATTCCTCGGGGTCTTCCGGCTCCCCGAAATTCTCAGGGTCTTCGGACTCGTCGAATTCCTCTGCATCTTCCGGCTCTTCGAACGACTCGAATTCCTCGGGCGCTCCGACTTCCTCAACTTCCTCTGTCTCGCCCTGCGTGGGATGCTCCGTGTCCGGCGCTTCTGCCGCGTCGAGCGCAAATGCCGTCGGGAGCATCGAGAGCATCAGCACCAGTGCCAACACCAGCGCAAGCATTCTTTTCTTCATGTCCGGATTTCTCTGCTTTCTTTCGTTCTTTGCGGCACCGCATATGCGCAGTTTCGCAAACTTTCAAGCATAGTATACCATACTCGCCCTGAATTTCCAGTCCCGACCAGCTTTTTCCCTGTCGTATTCGTCAAATCGCGCTTCCTTCTGTTTTTTTCATCTTTGTTTCAGTTTTCCGCAAAATCCGCCGCCTAAAATCCGGTTTTTGCGCAAAAAAAGAACGGCCGGAACCGACCGTTCTCTTTTCTTATGCAATTAGCCGAACACTGCCAGCAGGAAGCCTGCCGCGATCGCCGAGCCGATAACGCCTGCGACGTTCGGGCCCATGGCGTGCATGAGCAGGAAGTTCGAGGGGTTGGCCTTCTGGCCGACCATCTGCGAAACACGCGCGGCCATCGGGACAGCGGAAACGCCGGCCGAGCCAATGAGCGGGTTGACCTTCTTGCCGGAGAGCTTGCACATGATGTTGCCGCCGATCAGGCCGCCGACCGTGGAGATGCCGAAGGCAACGAGGCCGAGCAGGATAATCTTGAGCGTCTCGATCTTCAGGAAGTTCGAGGCGACCATGGTCGCGCCGACGGAGGTCGAGAGCATGATGGTGACGATGTTCATGAGCGCATTCTGCACGGTATCCGACAGACGATCCGTCACGCCGCACTCGCGGAAGAGGTTGCCGAGCATCAGGCAGCCAACCAGCGGCGCCGTGGACGGCAGGAGCAGGATGACGAAGATGGTGACGATGATCGGGAAGAGGATCTTCTCGCTCTTGGAGACGACACGCGCCTGAACCATCTTGATCTTGCGGTCTTCCTCGCTCGTGAGGAGCTTCATAATCGGCGGCTGGATCAGCGGAATCAGCGCCATATAGGAGTAGGCCGCAATGGCGATGGCACCGAGAAGCTCGGGCGCGAGCTTGTTCGTCAGGAAGATGGCCGTCGGGCCGTCTGCGCCGCCGATGATGCCGATGGACGCGGCCTGCGGGCCGGTGAAGCCGAGGCAGATGGCGCCGAAGAACGCGACGAAAACGCCGAGCTGCGCAGCAGCGCCGAGAAGCAGGCTCTTCGGGTCCGCGATCAGGGGGCCGAAGTCTGTCATCGCGCCGACGCCCATGAAGATGAGCGAGGGATAGAGGCCTGCCTTGACGCCGATGTAGAAGATGTCAAGCAGACCCGCATTCGACAGAATGTGGCCGTAGCTGTGATAATACTCGCTGCTGGAATCCAAGAACTGCGACCACAGCTCCGGATGATACAGCGCGTTGGTGGCGTTCAGATCGGGGTTGATCGCGTCAAGACCCGGGAAATAGCTGACGTTGGCAAGCAGGCAGCCGAACGCAATGCCGACCAGCAGCAGCGGCTCAAAGCCCTTGACAATGCCGAGGTACAAAAGCACGCACGCCACGACGATCATCACAAGGTTCTGCCAGCCGCCGGCAGCGAAGAAACCGGCAAAACCGGATTCCGTTGCCAGCTTCGACAACGTATCGAGAACGTTAAAACCCATGTTCGTTCCTCCTTATGCCAAAACGATCAGAGGAGCGCCGGTTTCCACAACAGCACCCTTGCTCGTCACGACCTGTGCAACCGTGCCGTCGCGCGGGGCGAGGATCTCATTTTCCATCTTCATGGCTTCCAGAATCACAAGGATGTCGCCGGACTTGACGGCCTGACCCTGCGAAACGTTGACGCTCAGAATGTTGCCAGGCATCGGGGACGCGACAACCTCACCGGCTGCAACAGCGGCGGGCGCGGGCGCAGCAGCGGGTGCGGGTGCAGCAGCAGGAGCCGGAGCGGCAGCAGGTGCAGCGGCAGGAGCTGCGGCGGGCGCGGGCGCATAAGCCTCGTACTCGTCGACCAGCATGGCCTGACCGGCTTCGACCTCAACCTCATAGGTTTTGCCATTGAGCGTAATCTTATACTTCATCTTTCACTTGACCTCCTTGATGGATTTGAAGCGCAGCTCGTTAAGGGGCTTGTTCAGTTTGTGGGCAACGATGGCCATCAGCATGGCCGCGTCCTTATCCGGGACATTGAAGAGCTTCACCTCGCCAGCTGTGCCGGGTGCGGCGGCAGCCAGAACGGGCTTCGGCGCGGGAGCAGCGGCAGCGGGTGCGGCAGCCTTGGGCGCTTCGGCCTTTTCATTCTTCGAGACGGCGATTTTGCCTTCGATCAGAATGACGACCATCAGCGCGATGAGGCCGACAAAAACGACTGCGTAGCCGAGCAGCGCAACCAGTCCGGCTGTGCCGATCTGGAGGTCAACCATAGCGGAATTTACCAGAAACATAGCTGACACCTCTCTTACGCTTCGACGATCGAGTACTTGCAGATGTTCTCTTCCTTGGCCTTGCGGTCGGTGAGGAACTTCATGGTCTGATCGGGATAGCAGATGTAGCTCATGATATCTTCTTCGCTTCTTGCAAGATCGCCGAGCGCTTCCTTGGCCTTCTTGAAGTCCTCGCCGGTGCGCTTTGCGTCTTCAATCCGGCAGTCGACAGGCTTGCCGCCCTCGCCGAGGATCTGCGTCTCGAGCTCCTTGGAAACGGGAGCAGGCGCAATGCCGTACTCGCCCTTGAAGTAGTTCTTGACTTCCTTGGAGACCTGCTTGTAGCGCTGGCCGAGCAGGACATTGGTAACAGCCTGGTTGCCGACCATCTGGGAAAGCGGGGTGACCAGCGGAGGATAGCCGAGGTCCTTACGGACGGCGGGAATCTCTGCCAGAGCGGCTTCGAACTTGTCCATCGCCTTCATGTCGGTGAGGTTCGCGATCATGTTCGAAAGCATGCCGCCGGGAACCTTATAAACCAGCGCCTGCGCGTCGGTCGCCATGGACTTGGCGTTGATGCGGCCGGAGTCGACGTACTTCTGCTTGACGGGCTTGAAGAAATCGTTGACCTTGTTGATCACGTCCTCGTTGAGGCCAGTTTTGATGCCGTACTGCTGAAGCGCGTAGAACATCGTCTCGGTCGCGGGCTGCGAGGTGCCGTTGGAGAAGCAGGAGGTCGCGCAGTCGATGACGTCGATGCCGGACTCGATCGCCTTCGTCACGGTCATGTAAGCCATGCCGGTCGTGCAGTGGGTGTGGAGGATGAGCGGCATATCGCCGACTGCGTCCTTGATGCCCTTGATGAGGTGCTCTGCCTCATAGGGACTCATCGTGCCCGCCATGTCTTTCAGGCAGATGGTGTCGAAGCCCATGGTCTTGAGCTCCTTGCACATCTCAACGTACTTTTCCACGGTGTGGACCGGGCTCTGCGTGTAGGAGATGCAGCCGGAAGCGACGGTGTTCTTGCCGCCGTACTTCTTGGTAGCTTCCAGAGCGGTCTTGATGTTGCGGAAGTCGTTCAGTGCGTCGAAGATACGCAGGATGTCGATGCCGTTTTTGATGGACAGCTCGACGAACTTTTCCACAACGTCGTCATGATAGTGCTTGTAGCCAAGCAGGTTCTGGCCGCGAAGGAGCATCTGCAGCTTCGTGTTGGGCATCAGTCTGCGGATATTGCGCAGGCGCTCCCACGGATCCTCGCTGAGATAGCGAAGGCAGGAGTCGAACGTCGCGCCGCCCCAGCACTCGACCGAATAATAACCGGCCTTGTCCATTTCGGGAAGAATTTCCTCAAAATCGGCGTACGGCAGACGGGTTGCCATCAGGGACTGATTCGCATCACGAAGGACAGTTTCAGTGATTTGAACTTTTTTCATGTCATATCCTCCATTATTATTACGCCCGCAACAGGCGCTTGACAACATAGTTTATGTTCCATCATCAGTGTCCCTGACAGAAAAACACGCTGCGGCGAGCGCCGCAGCGTGTCTGGCGCTTCATATCAAGTATAACCGATGTTGGCGCGGTTCCGAAATAAATTTTCGTTAAAGAAGGTTTTACTTACGCCTTCGGGCCTGCCGCGACGAGCGCCTTGCCGGCCTCGTTGCCTTCGTACTTGACGAAGTTCTTCACGAAGCGGGAAGCCAGATCCTGCGCCTTCTTCTCCCATTCAGAAGCGTCGGCGTAGGTGTCGCGCGGGTCGAGGATGCCGCTGTCGACGCCGGGAAGCTCGGTGGGAACCTCAAAGTCGAAGTGCGGGATCTTCTTGGTGGGAGCGGACAGGATCGCGCCGGAGAGGATGGCGTCGATGATGCCGCGGGTGTCCTTGATGGAGATACGCTTGCCCGTGCCGTTCCAGCCGGTGTTGACGAGGTACGCCTTCGCGCCGCTCTTTTCCATCTTCTTGACGAGCTCTTCGGCGTACTTGGTCGGATGGAGCTCGAGGAAGGCCTGGCCGAAGCAGGCGGAGAAGGTCGGGGTGGGCTCGGTGATGCCGCGCTCGGTACCAGCCAGCTTCGCGGTGAAGCCGGACAGGAAGTAGTACTTGGTCTGCTCCGGGGTCAGGATGGAGACGGGGGGCAGAACGCCGAATGCGTCGGCGGACAGGAAGATGACGTTCTTTGCGTCGGGCGCAGCGGAGACCGGGCGCACGATCTTCTCGATGTGATCAATGGGGTAGGAAACGCGGGTGTTCTCCGTGACGGACTTGTCGGCGAAGTCGATCTTGCCGTTTTCGTCGAGGGTCACGTTCTCGAGCAGCGCGTCGCGGCGAATGGCGTTGTAGATGTCGGGCTCGGAGTCCTTGTCGAGGTTGATGACCTTCGCGTAGCAGCCGCCTTCGAAGTTAAACACGCCGTTGTCGTCCCAGCCGTGCTCGTCGTCGCCGATGAGAAGGCGCTTGGGGTCGGTGGAAAGCGTGGTCTTGCCGGTGCCGGAAAGGCCGAAGAAGATGGCGGTGTTCTCGCCGTTCATGTCGGTGTTGGCCGAGCAGTGCATCGAAGCGATGCCCTTGAGCGGGAGGTAGTAGTTCATCATGGAGAACATGCCCTTCTTCATCTCGCCGCCGTACCAGGTGTTGATGATGACCTGCTCGCGGGAGGTGATGTTGAAGGCCACGCAGGTCTCGGAGTTGAGGCCGAGTTCCTTGTAGTTTTCGACCTTTGCCTTGGAGGCGTTGTAGACGACGAAGTCCGGCTCAAAGTTCTCGAGCTCTTCCGCGGTCGGGCGGATGAACATGTTGGTGACGAAGTGGGCCTGCCATGCGACCTCGACGATGAAGCGGATGGCCATGCGGGTATCGTGATTCGCGCCGCAGAACGCATCGACGACGAACAGGCGCTTGTTGCAAAGCTCCTTGACAGCGATGTCCTTGACGGTCTTCCAGGTTTCCTCGGTCATCGGATGGTTGTCGTTCTTGTAAGCGTCGGAGGTCCACCACACGGTGTCCTTGGAGTTGTCATCGACAACGATATACTTATCTTTGGGGGAGCGGCCGGTGTAGATGCCGGTCATAACATTGACGGCGCCCAGCTCGCTGACCTGACCCTTTTCGTAGCCAACCAGGCCAGCCTTGGTTTCCTCTTCGAAAAGCATTTCGTAGGAGGGGTTGCGCACGATCTCGGTAGCACCCGTAATGCCATACTTGCTCAAATTCAGTTCAGACATAAAAAGTACCTCTTTTCTAAATTCTAGCCGTTCGATGGAAGGTTCTGAAAAAAGAGAATTCCATGAAAGCCATTGTTCACCAAATAGCAGTATATCACGTTTTTTCCAGAATATCTATCACAAAAATGGCGTAGATTCATTTTTGTTGGTTTTGCCGGTTTTATTTGGTTCTTTCCCGTCGAATTGCATAAAGAATTGTAGAACCGCACAAAACCCCACATTGTCAATCTTTGCTGATGTGTTTTCTGTCGTTTTCCGGCAAAAAGCCGCGCCCAATCGGAAAAAAATCCAGATTGGACGCGGCCGCCGTTATATCAATTATTATCTGGTCAATCAGTCCTTCTTGGCCGCCAACTGCTTCTGGAGCCAATCCTTGCCGTCGACAAAGCGAGAGACAATGTAGGATACCACATAGTCGCCCGCAGAGTTGATCATGGTCGCGGGAGGATCGACGAGGTTGCCGATGGCCACGAGGATCGGGAACGCAACCTCCATCTGCGTTGGGAAGAAGATCGAGCAGATGATGTACTCGCCGATGTAGCCGCCGCCGGGCACGCCGGACATGCCGACCGAGGACAGAACCGCGACCAGAACGATCGGGATCAGACGCTCAAAGCCCATATCCTGCCCGAACACGCCGAGTACAAACGCGATTTTCAGCACGCACGAGAAACACGAGCCGTCCATGTGCATCGTCGCGCCAAGGGGAAGCACCATGTCGGATACGTCCTTGGAGATGCCGGTGGCTTCCGCCTCTTCCATGTTGGTCGGGATCGTCGCAACAGACGAGCACGTGCCGAGAGATACGACCGCAGGCTTGACAATGTGCTGGAACATGACCTTCACAGCGCCCTTGCCGCCGCCGAACCAGGCAAACAGCGGGAAAGCCGTAAAGATGTACACAACGCACAGCGGGTAGTACAGCAGCAGCGCCCGGCCATAGGACTCGGTGATCTGCGGGCCGTAGCTTGCGACAAGGTCTGCAAAAATCGCAAAGAACGCGATGGGTGCATAGTAGGTTACGATCTTGACAAACTTCAGCATGACGTTCGTCAGGTCTTCCAGGAACTTTGCGACCAGCGTCTCGCTGCCGCCGTTGAGGTTGACGGCAAAGCCGAACAGAATCGAGAACACAATCAGCGGCAGCATCGCACGGCGGCTGAGCAGGCCCACAAAGTCAGAGGTTGTGAAGAAATTGACGATCATGTCGCTGATGGTCGCGTACTCGCCCATTTCCTCGGCCTGAAGCTCCGTCCACGGCGTGAGCACCGGCGGGAACACCTGAACGAGCAGGAACATGATGACCGCGGCAATCGCGCCGGTCACGACGAACGTTGCAATCGTCGTACCCATAATCTTGCCCGCGCGCTTGCGGCTTTTCATGTTGGCAACTGCGCCGGAGATCGACGCAAAGACCAGCGGTACAACGATGCAGAACATCATGTTGATAAACACCGTGCCGAGCGGCTTGATGGCCACCGCTGCCGACGGGGCAAGCCAGCCAAACAGCGCGCCGAGAATCATGGCGCCGAGCATGATGCCAAGGAACGTATAGTTCTGGGCAACAGACTTCTTGTTCATAAATACTTTCTCCTTTTCTTGTTATACACAGCCAAAGGCTGCTTCTTGCGGTATTGCTTCCTCAAAAACCTCTCCCTCGCAAACGAGGCTAGCCGGGCCCGTGAGCAGGAGGTCCGTGCATTTCTTACCCACGCGGACAATGTCCACGATGAGAAGCCCCCCTTTCACCTCGACCTGCACATGGTCGCCGCACCGGCGCTTTTCCGCCAGCGCATAGACCGATGCGCCCGTCCCCGTGCCGCAGGCGTAGGTAAAGTCCTCCACGCCGCGTTCCCACGTTCTTTCATAAAACCGGTTCTCACCGAGTTTTTCGAGGAAATTCACATTCGCGCCCTTCGGGAAAGCCGGATGGTAGCGAAGCTTCCGTCCAAGCTCGAACAGCTCCCGTTCGTCCGCCTCGCGAAGTCCGGGGTACTGCACCACTGCGTGCGGAATGCCGGGGTTTCCGAGCTCGAGGTACATGCAGCCGACCTTTTGCCCGTCCACATCCAGCGCCAGATACTGCAAATTCTGCGGCTGCGGCAGGCGGATGCGGTAGTTTTGCGCATCGATGCGTTCGCCGGTGACAAGTCCCGCCGTCGTTTCGATCGTCTGCGTTTCTCCGGCGAGCTGATGCTCATAGCCGTAGCGGCAGATGCAGCGCGCGCCGTTGCCGCACATTTCGCCAAGCGAACCGTCGCAGTTGAAAAACAGCATGCCATAATCGGCAGTCCCCTTTGCCGGAACGACCGCCATCAGGCCGTCTGCTCCGATGGACATATGCCGGTCGCAGAGTGTTCGCGCAAGCTTGGAGAGCTTCTGTTCGTCCAACTCGCCGCGCAGGTTTTCCACAATGATGAAGTCGTTGCCCGCGCCGTTCATTTTCGTAAAACGCATCGTCTTCGCCCCTCCCCAGTTTATTTGCACCCTATTATATCGAAATTTCCCGCCATGTAAATGCAAAAAACTGCTTGATACCTTGCAAAAAGTGCGCTTTCCGCGCGCCGGTTTCCGCGCATTTGACTTTCCGCACAAACGCAGGTACAATACTGGCAGGATATTTCAGTATATTATATAAGGAGTATGCTTCATGCAGAAATGTTATAACTGCGGCAAAGAGGTAGACGACAACGTGCTCATCTGCCCCGAGTGCGGCGCGCTCGTCAGGCGCTACACCAAGCCCGCGCAGCAGATTCCGGAGCCCGAGAACGTTCCACCCCGCTCCGCCGTCTATCCCGGCGCGTATGAAACGCCCGCGCAGGAGAGCCGGCGCGAGCGTGTCTGGCTGGATGCGGCGGGAAAGCCGCACCTGAACGGGGCTTTGTGCTTCTGGCTGATCGTGTGCGCCGTGTTTACGGCCTATCTCGTCGTCGCCTTTGGCTGCGTGCTGCTGGTCTATCACGCGCAGTCGTATTTTATAGAGACGCTGGAATCCTTCCCCGAGTTTTCCGATATGCTGAAGCTTCTGGACGTGATGCTCGAGAGCGTTGAGACGTATTATGCGTTCTATATTGCCGTGCCGGTTCTGTTTGCCGGGAAGCTCGCGGGACTTGTATGGTTTTTGATCTCGAAGCGCCGGATCGCCTTTTATGTTGCCGCGGGCGCATGCGCGCTTCTGTGCATTGCAAGCCTCCTCTTCGGCGGCAGCCTGCGGGCAATTTTGTACGCACTCGATATGCTCATCACCTTCCTCTTTTTAAGGAAAGACTGGCAGAAGCTCCGGCCATAAGCCGTCCCGGCAAAATTTCCGCGCACCTTCAGTAGGGGGCGCTGCCCACGAACCCGAATGCTTCACAGCAGATATCTGTTAGAAGCGAACGCTGCATCGGAAGAGGCAGAAGTCGTGCCGTCGCCGATGGAGAGGGTGTAGAGCCTCGCAAGATACGCCCAGAAGCGGCGGTCGATCACGCCAGTCTGCGCGTGACCGAAGAGCGCCTGCAATTCCAGAACGGCTTTCTTTGTCGCCGCGTCGAAAACGCCCGTGACCTCCGGGGGATTGGCATTGGAGAAGCGCCCAGCGAGCGCGGCCATCATGGCCTGAATCAGATAAAGATGCAGATTCTGTTCGCCGGGGGCAATTTCCTGCCCGGGCTGCAAAACAATGCGCAAGGGCTCCGGCGGCAGGACGCTCGGCGCGTGGCGAAGATAGCAGCTTGCAAGCGCGTTCCAGGTTTCCTGCTCGGCGATCCCCGTCTCGGGAAGACCCGAAAAGCGCTGGAACGCACGGACCGCTTTTTGGGTCGTCTCGCCGTAAATCCCGTCGGGATTGACGTTTAAAAGTGCGGGAAAAACGTTCGATAAGACTTGCAGCATCGTTTGCAGGCTGCGCACGGGACGGTTTATGTAGTCTTCCGGAAGCGTCATAAAGAGCCCTCCTCATCTTGCTGACCGGCGGCAAAGCCTCCGGCGGGATATTGCAGAAAGCGCGAGGTGTCCGTATAGCGCTGCGCCGCATCGCCTGTGGGAGGCTGCGGGAAGATGGACGGGGCTGGCACCTGCGCATTGGCGAACACGGGCACAGCCTCTGGCACATCTAACTCTGTGATGGGAAACAGCTCACCGCTCGATAAAACCTCGCTTCGGATGGCAGAATACTGCGCGTAAAGGGCGTTCCACGTCGCGTCGTCAATCGATCCTGTCACAGGAAGGCCTGCATAGCTCTGAAACGCGCGGACAGCTTCCTCCGTGTTTTCCGAGTATGTGCCCGTGATGTTCGCCTCCGGGATGGACGGAATGAACTGCGCGAGCACGGAGAGCACATACTGCAAAAACGTCACCCGGCTTCCGGTCGAGCCAATGGAAAGAGGCTCCGGCAGCTCCCAGTTATAGCGCGTGTAGGTCTGCCCGAGGGACTGAAGCTCGGAAAGACGCTGCACCGCGACATAAAGAAGGAGCATCTTGTACCACGTCGCAGGGCCGACAATGCCGTCTGCTGTCAGGTCGAAAATCGATTGGAACGCGCGCACGGAAGCTTCGGTATCTGCTCCAAACACGCCGTCGACGGTGAGCTTCGGGATGGCGGGGTAGTTCTGAGAGATGCGATTCAGGATAAACTGGATGAGCGCCACGTCCGCGTTTGTGTCGCCCCGGCGAAGGGGCGTTCCGGGGTAGGATGGCGACGGCTCCTGCACGGGCGCGTTCGTGACGAGCTCAATGTTGCCGTAATACGAGCGGAGAATCGAAAACGCGTCCGCGCCGCCTTCAGCTAAGTACTGCGAGCCCCACTGGCTTAAACCGTCGCACGTTGTTGTGACCCCGTTGCAGAATTTTGCTGCCAGCGGCTCGACAAAGCCCTCGCGCCGCAAATACCGGTCAAAAATCTCATCGACGAGGACGGAAATATTTTCGTAGATGTTCCGGCCCTCGATGTATTTCTGGTCGATGGCCGTGGACGAGGTGATGTCAAAATCATAGCCCCGGCTGCGATAATATTCGGTGTAGAACCGGTTGAGGGCAAAGGAAATGATTGCGAGTGTGTTCGCTTCCAGCGCGGCAGGCTCCCATGTGGGATAAATTTCGCTCGAGACGACGTTTTTGATGTAGTCCGTGAACGGAACGGTCACATTTGCTGCCGATTGCGTTGGCGCGCCCAGATGGACCACGATGGTCTCGGGAATGTAGGGAATGACAGAGGTCGGCATAAGATCACCTCACGAAAGGCTCTGCGGCGGCACGACGAAGGTTTCCGTCCGGTCAAACGAGCTTGGAAGATCGGGCGTTGGGATGAGCGAGAGCTCCTGCCGCGTCTCGGTGTTCGAAAAAACCTGCGCGTTTTTGACAAGCACCCGGTCAAAGCCTGTGCGTTCGACGCGGATGTCGACCGCAGCATAGGGGATGGATGTGTTCTGATAGCTCCGGCTCTCGGCCATCGGCGGGGTCTCGACCATGACGGGGGCTGTCAGCCCGTCGAAATTCGTCACACGCACGGCAAGAAGCTCCTGCGTGCCGTCCGGGCGGGTCTTTGTGATGGTGACGGTTGCGCCCTGTAGAGGAATGAGCGCGCTGGATGTGGAAAGACGCACGACGACCGTGCCCTGTGAGTCCATATGATCGCCTCCTGTCCCCATCAGAATATGTAAGGAGGCGAAAAAAAGTGCGTGTCCGCACGGGGCGTACAATTGCACAACCGGAAAATTGTGGAGAGTTGTGAAAATGTGAGAAATCGGTGCGCTTTTTGTCCGCCCCTCCGGCAAAATCGCAAACGCAGTGTTTAGAAAATGTCGCCAGACAGCGAAAAAGGATTGACCAAACCGAGGCTTTCCGTTATAATAAACAGAATATCTGCACCCTCCGCAAAACGTGGATGCAGGTAGGAAAAGAAAACAAACAGAAGGGAGTGAAGAATGTGGGCAGATATATTGTCAAACGTATTTTACTTGCCATTCTGACTGTACTTATCATATGTGCCATCACATTTTTCGTCATGAACGCCATCCCGGGCGGACCGTTCAACCGGGAGAAAGCGCTGAGCGCGGCAACGATCGAAGCGCTGAACAAGCGCTACAATCTGGACAAGCCCGTCGGCGAGCAGTTCATTTTGTACATGAAAAATCTTCTGCACGGAGATTTTGGCGTGTCGCTGAAAAACGGCCGCGACATCAAGGAGATCATCTCAGAATCCTTCCCGATCTCTGCAAAGCTCGGCCTCATGGCGATCGGCGTTGCGCTCGTGTGCGGGACGGTGTTCGGAAGCCTTGCAGCACTCATGCGCAATAAATGGCCGGACCGGCTCATCGTCTTTTTCTCGACGCTCTTTACGGCCGTGCCGAGCTTCGTATTGGCGACGCTTCTGCTTCTGGTGTTCTGCATCAAGCTCTCGTGGTTCCCGGTCTGGGACCCCAATAACCCCAACTTCCTGCTTCCTGTGCTCGCGCTCGCGTCGTACCCGATGGCGTATACGACGCGGCTTGCAAAGTCCAGCATGCTGGACGCTCTGAGCCAGGACTACGTACGCACAGCGAAGGCCAAGGGCGTCGCCAAGTGGAAGGTCATCTTCAAGCACGCGCTTCGCAATTCGCTGCTTCCGATCATCACCTACGCGGGCCCGCAGATCGCCTACATCATCACGGGCTCGATGGTCATCGAGACGATCTTCACCGTCGGCGGCATCGGCAGCAAGTTTGTCAGCGCGATCTCCAACCGCGACTACACCATGATCATGGCGACGACGATCTTCCTCGCGACGCTGATGGTCGTTGCGAACGTGATCTGCGACCTTCTGTATAAGGTCGTCGATCCGCGCATCAAATTCGACTGAGAAGGGAGGACGCTATATGGACAATTTCGACCCCAACAAGACACCGAAAAAGCAGGTGCTCAGCGCGCAGATCGACCTTTCAAAGTTTGAAAAGGCGACAGAAGACGAAAAGCGGCAGCAGGACGTCATGAGCCAGAGCACGTCCTTCTTCAAAGACGGCATGCGCAAGCTCTTTAAAAACCCGCTGGCTGTGGCGAGCATCATTGTGCTCGTGGCCATCATTCTGACCATCATCATCGCCCCTATGATCGTGCCCTATGGCTATGAGGAGATCCTCTCCATCAACGGCAAGCGCGACAAGGGCGCAAAGAACCTTGCGCCTTTCACCTACAGCAAGGCCGAGCAGAAGTTCATCGACGAGGGCGGCACGCGCTTCCCGCACATCATGGGAACCGATGAGCAGTGCCGCGACTACTTCATCCGCGTCATCTACGGCGCGAGAATCTCGCTCGTCATCGGCTTTTTTGCGAGCATCATCGTGCTCATCATCGGCATGATCGTCGGCAGTATCTCGGGCTATGCGGGAGGGCGCGTCGACCTCATCCTCATGCGTATCGTCGATATCATCTATTCTCTTCCCGATATGCTGGTCATCATTCTGCTGGCGACGGTCTTGAATCAGGTGCTGGTATTCAAATCCGGCTCCGCGCTCGCGGCGCTGGGCTCGAACATGGTCTCGATGTTCATTGTCTTCGGCCTTCTCTACTGGGTCGGCATGGCGCGGCTCATTCGCGGCCAGATCCTCTCGATCAAGGAAAACGAGTATGTGCTCGCCGCGCGCTCGATTGGCGCAAAGCCCGGCTGGATCATCCGCAAGCACATCCTGCCGAACTGTCTTTCCGTCATCATCGTCTCGACGGCGCTTCAAATTCCGTCGGCGATTTTCACCGAGAGCTACCTGAGCTTCATCGGCCTTGGCGTCAACGCGCCGATGCCGTCTTTGGGCTCGCTTGCAAACTCTGCGCGGCAGGGTCTTCAGACGTATCCGTATAAGCTGATTTTCCCGGCTCTGATGATCTGTCTGATCGTTCTGAGCCTGAACTTGCTGGGCGACGGTCTTCGCGACGCGTTTGACCCGAAGCTGAAGAGGTGAGCGGTATGAGTGAACAATATCTTCTGAGCGTGCAGGACCTGCACACATCGTTCCGCACCGACTCCGGCGAGGTACAGGCGGTTAACGGCGTGTCGTTTAACCTCAATCCCGGCGAAATTCTCGGGATTGTCGGCGAGTCCGGCTCCGGAAAATCTGTCACCGCGTACTCCGTCATGCAGATTCTGGCCGACAACGGCAGTATCAAAAGCGGCCACATCCTCTACAAGGGCGAGGACCTCACGACATGGTCTGAAAAGCAAATGAGCCACTTTAGAGGCAAATGCTGCTCGATCGTCTTCCAGGACCCCATGACAAGCCTCAACCCGGTCTTCACGATCGGAAACCAGCTCGGCGAGGCCATCCGCCTGCATACGAACCGCAAGGGAAAAGAGGTGCGCGACCGCGCGATTGAAATGCTCGAGCTTGTCGGCATCAACGAGCCCGAAAAGCGCATCAAGCAGTACCCCTTCGAGCTCTCCGGCGGCATGCGGCAGAGAGTCATGATCGCGATGGCGCTGGCCTGCGAGCCCGATATTCTCATTGCCGACGAACCGACGACGGCACTCGACGTGACCATTCAGGCGCAGATCCTCGAGCTCATGCAGGATCTGCAGAAAAAGCTCGGCATGGCCGTCATTCTTGTCACGCACGACCTCGGCGTCATTGCCGACATGTGCGACAACATCATCGTCATGTACGGCGGCCGCATCTGCGAGCGGGGCACCGCGCGGGAGATCTTCTATAATCCGAAGCACGAGTACACGAAGGGATTACTTCGCTCCATCCCGAACGGCAACAACATGAAAAAGAAGCTTGTCCCGATTGCGGGCACGCCGATCAACATGCTGAACCTGCCTGCCGGCTGCGCGTTCTGCACCCGCTGCGATGCGGCGATGAAGATCTGCTTGAGCGAGCATCCGGAGGAACTGGCCATCAACGAAAACCACAGAGCGGCCTGCTGGATCAACGTCCGCGACCAGCTGATGGCGGAAGGAGGGGAACAAAATGTCTGATATCCTGCTCGAAGTCAAGAATTTAAAGCAGTATTTCCCCGTCCGCGCAGGGCTTATGAAGACAATCCCCCTCAAGGCAGTCGACGACGTATCCTTCACCATCGGACGCGGCGAGACGCTGGGTCTGGTCGGCGAATCCGGCTGCGGCAAAACAACCGTCGGACGCACGATTTTAAGGCTCTATGAGCCGACGGCGGGCGAAGTGATCTTTGACGGCGAGCCTGTTACGGCCAAAAACATCACGCACATGCGCAAGCAGATGCAGATGGTGTTCCAGGACCCGTATTCGTCCCTTGATCCCCGCATGACGGTCGAAGACATCATCGGAGAGCCGCTGGATGTGCATAAGCTGTACGCAAGCCGCGCCGAGCGCCGCGAGAAAATCCTCGAGCTCATGGCGACCGTCGGCCTCAACGCCGAGCACGCCACGCGCTACGCGCACGAATTTTCCGGCGGCCAGCGCCAGAGAATCGGTATCGCAAGAGCCCTCGCCGTGAACCCCAAGTTCATCGTCTGCGACGAGCCCGTGTCCGCGCTTGACGTTTCCATTCAGGCGCAGGTCATCAACATGTTTGAGGAGCTGCAGGAAAAGCTCGGCGTCGCGTACCTTTTCATCGCGCACGATCTTCTCGTCGTGCGGCACATTTCCAAGCGCATCGCCGTCATGTACCTCGGCAAGATCGTCGAGGTCGCGGATTCCGACGAGCTGAACGAGAACCCGCAGCACCCGTATACGCAGTCGCTTCTGTCCGCCGTGCCCATCCCCGACCCCGATGTGACCAGAGCGCGTCAGCGCATCGTCCTTGAAGGCGACGTGCCGAGTCCGCTGAACATGCCGACCGGCTGCTCGTTCCGCACCCGCTGCCGGTACGCAACTGATCAGTGTGCCAAGGAGTGTCCTGCGCTCACCGACCGCGGAGATGGCCACTTCGTCGCCTGTTGGAACAAATAAGTATAAACCGGCAGGAAAATCCGGGGTAAAAATCCTGCAAAGCATACAAAATGCCGCATGGATACTTGACGTAAAATGCCATGCTATGGTATCATGCGCCTAGCCGGTTTTTTCCCGGCTTCCGGAAAGCAAAAAATCGTAATGTTCTTTGCACCGCTCGCAAAAGGGTACCCTTTTGCGCACGTTACCGTGGTAACGTGCATGGGGCCTTGATGCGGGCCGTGTGAAGTGCAAAATAAAACAGGAGGTTCAAGAAATGAAAAAGATCCTTGCACTGCTGCTTGTTGCTGTGATGATCGTTTCGTTCTGCGCTGCTTGTGCGAAGAATACCACGCCCAGCACGACGACGGAGCCCACCGAGAGCAACAACACCGAAACCACCCCCGCTGAATCCACTGACACCGAGGAAGTCCCCGATGCAGCCAGCCTCGTCAGCGATGCGTTTATCGACCCGCTGAACGATTGGTCGCAGTATGACGAGCTGATCGCCGAGATCAAGTCGGAAACGGATTTCGCACACCGCACCGAGCTCATGCACAAAGCAGAGGACATTCTGATGTCCAACTGGTGCATCCTGCCGTTCTACTACTACAACGATATTTACATGATGAAGGACTATGTCACTGGCATGTACGCAAACGTCTTCGGCACAAAGTTCTTCCACGAAGTCAAGATGACCAACGGCTCGGATACGCTTCGTGCCAACATCGCCTCCGAGCCTGCGTATCTCGATCCGGCTCTGAGCTCCTCTGTTGACGGCGCTTGCCTCGCAGCGGCTTCCTTCTCCGGCCTCTACACCTACAACAACGAAGGTCATCCCGTGCCCGCCTGTGCAACCGGCTACACTGTTTCCGACGACGGCCTGACCTACACGGTCACGCTGAGAGATGGCCTGAAGTGGTCCGACGGCAGCGACCTGACCGCCGCTGACTTTGAGTACTCCTGGAAGCGCGCTGCCGCGACCGACACAGCCGCCGACTACGGCTACATGTTCGCAGGCATCGAAGGTTACCCCGATGAGCTGAACGTCAAGGCTGTTGACGACACCACCTTCGAGTTCGTTCTGACGGCTCCTTGCGCTTACATGGAAGACCTGATGGCGTTCCCGACCTTCTTCCCGGTCAAGCAGTCCGCTGTTGAAGCGTTTGCCGATTGGCAGACTACGCCCGGCGGCTGGTGCCAGAACGCTGGCTTCGTCTCCAACGGCCCGTTCGTCTGCACCGCTTGGGACCATGACGTCTCCATGACCTACGAAAAGAACCCGTACTGGTACGACGCAGACTCCGTCGAGCTTGAGAAGATCGAGTTCATGCTCTCCGCGGACGACACCGCGATCTACGCCGCTTACAACGCGGGCAACGTCGACTTCATCGACACCGTCCCGAACGACGAGATCCAGACCCTGCTTGAAAGCCCCGAGTTCTACATTGTCGACAACCTCGGCACCTACTACGCTGCGTTCAACTGCAAGTCCTCCCTCTTCGACGGCAAGACCCCGGAGCAGGCTGCCTGCATGCGCGAAGCGTTCTCGCTGCTCATCGACCGCGACTACATCGTGGAGAACGTCGGTCAGTCCGGCCAGGTTCCCGCGAACTCCTTCATTCCGCTCGGCATGGCCGACGGCAATGGCGGCGTGTTCAAGTCCAGCGTGGAAGACGAAGGCTACTTCGACGTCTATGGCATCAACAATGACTACGAAGGCACACTGGAAAAAGCCCGTACGCTTCTGAAGGCCGCTGGCTACAAGTTCGGCGACGACGGCATGCTCTCCGACGAGACCCCGATCTCCGTTGAATATCTGACCAACAACGGCTCTGCCCACATTGCTGTCGCGGAAGCGATGCAGCAGGACCTTGCTGCGCTCGGTATCGAGATGACCATTCAGTCTCAGGACTGGAACGTCTTCCTCGAGGAGCGCAAGAGCGGCAACTATGACTTCTGCCGTGAAGGCTGGCTCGCCGACTTCAACGACCCCATCAACATGCTCGAGATGTGGATCACCGACTCCGGCAACAACGACTGCCAGTATGGCCGCGTTGGCTAATATGTAAAAAAATGCGTCCGGCAAAGCCGGGCGCATTTTTTATGGAAACGTTCCGATTATGCATAGGGGCGATGCCCACATCGCCCCCTACGCAGTTTTGGAAAGTTTCATGTAGAATCGATATCGTGGTTTTCGCACAAAAAGCGGCATGGACGCAATATCCATGCCGCTTTCTATTTCGTTTATTCGACGCTCACGCCGCGCTTTGCGAACTCTTCGACCATGAGGTTGAGATCGGGCTTGATGTTGATGGGCTCGCCCGCAGACTTGATGGCATTCGCCACGTCCTTGAGGCCGTTGCCGGTGACGACGGAGACGACCGTGTCGTTCTTGCCGATGAGTCCCAGCTCGCAGGCTTTCTTGACAGCTGCCGTACCGGTCACACCGGCGGGCTCGCCGAACACGCCGCAGGTTCTGCCAAGCAGCTTCTGCGCGGCGAGAATCTCTTCGTCCGTGACGTTGATGGCAAGGCCGTTCGACTCGCGGATAGCCATGAGCGCCTTATCGGCGTTGCGCGGCACACCGACGGAGATGGAGTCGGCGATCGTGTTTTCCTCCATGGGCTCCCAGGGCTTATTCTCCTGAATCGCGCGGTTGAGGGGATAACACCCCGTGGACTGTGCAGAGATGAGGCGCGGAAGTTTATCGATAAAGCCAATGGCGTAGAGGTCCTTTAGGCCCTTCCACACGCCCGCGATCGTGCAGCCGTCACCGACGGAAATGGCCAGATAGTCGGGCATTTCCCAACCCAGCTGCTCGGCGATCTCAAGCGCGACCGTTTTCTTGCCCTCAGAGAGGTACGGGTTGATGGCGGCGTTGCGGTTGTACCAGCCCCATTTTTCGATGGCCTCGGCGGACATTTTGAACGTCTCTTCGTAGTTTCCCTTGACGGAAATGACATTCGCGCCGAAGATCATCAGCTGCGCAACCTTGCCCTTGGGCGCGCGCTCGGGAACGAAAATGTAGGTCTTGAAGCCAGCAGCGGCCGCATTGCCGGCCAGGCTCGAAGCGGCGTTGCCGGTCGAAGAGCACGCGATGATCTTCGCGCCCGCCTCGCCAGCCTTTGCAACCGCCATCGCAGAGGCACGGTCTTTTAAGGATGCGGTCGGGTTGATGCCGTCGTCCTTGACCCAAAGTCTCTTGAGGCCGAGGAGCTCTGCCAGCTTCGGCTCCTCATAAAGCGGCGACCAGCCCACGCGAAGGGGCGTGTCGGGCGTGGTCTCTTCAATCGGAAGCAGCTCGCGGTAGCGCCACATGGTGGGGTTCACGCGGTTTTTGAGCGTTTCCTTCGTGAAATGCGATTTGATGTAGTCGTAGTCGTAAATGATGTCCAGAATGCCGCCGCACTCGCAGTTCGTCAGATTCGGGACCGCCTCATATTCCTTGCCGCACTTCACGCAGCGCGCGCACTTGACATTTTTCATTCGGATTCCTCCTTTAAATTTTCCAATGCCACCCGCACCGCTTCCACCACAAAGGCGGAAAACGTGCAATCTGTTCCCTTGATGGCCGCCTCAATTTCTTCGATCACGTCATTGGGAAAACGGATGCTCTTATTCGTGGTCGGCGGAATACTCGGAATCCGGAATTTCTTCATTGCGTTACACCTCGCGTCATGTTTTGTAATGCGAATTGTATTGCAATTATGTCCCAAGCATTGTAATACAAACGTAGCACAAATGTGCAACAATATTGAGGAGGACATGTATTATGAACGAAATTCCCGAATATTACGCCATTTTGTTCCACGCGGCGGAAGAAGCGATTCAGGCGTTGGACGCACAGAATTATGGGTTGGCGAAGCAGATTTTGATTGACGGCGAACAGGCCGCCGAAAATTCATTTGTTGCGAAGAATGAATAAGCGGGGTGGGGTTTTCCCCCACCCCGCTTTGGTTTCCTATGAAAATTGCGGAAGCTTAGAGCGTCTTCAGAAGGCCAGTCGCTTCGTTGAACTCATTGATGAGAACGTCGAGGTCCTTGGCCTGTGCGTGGACAGCGTCCCACGTGCCCTTGGTGTCGTACCACTGGGCGTTGAGGTCTTCGACGTCCATGCCCTGCTGCTCGACCCAGGTGTAGTACTTGAGGTTGTGGACTCTCTTGCGCTCGGTGTAAGTAAGCTCGAGCATGCTGTCGGTCTTGAGGTTCAGCATATGCAGGTTGTGGTCCAGCTCTGCTGCCTGCGCGGAGTATGCGCCGTACATTTCGTTGAGCTCTTCGACACGGGACTTGTACATGACGGCGGAATCGGTCAGAACAGTGACGACGACGTCATTTTCGGTCAGCTCATAGTACTTGGCGAACTTGATGCAGCAAAGGACGTTTGCGATGCCGGAAATGCCCATCCAAGTGAACTTTTCGATCTGCTCATCCGACATACCGAGGCTCTTGAGGTACTCCTGACCTTCCTTGCAGTTAAACAGGCGCAGCAGGCGCTGGCTGTCTTCGTCGTCAATCGCGATTGCCATGTCGGTGTTCTTGACGTTGTGGACCCAGGGAATGTGCTTATCGCCGATGCCTTCGATGCGGTGGCCGCCGAAGCCGTTATCAAGGATGGTCGGGCACTGGAGCGCTTCGCCGACGGCGAGCTTCATGCCGGGATAACGTTCCTTGAGAAGGTCGCCCGCGGACATCGTGCCGGCGGAGCCGGAGGTGAAGCAGGCGCCCGCGAGTCTCTGGCCGGGCTTCTTGGTGTTTTCAAAGAGGTCAGACAGCGCGTAGCCGGTGACATTGTAGTGCCACAGGGGGTTGCCCATCTCGGCGAACTGGTTGAAGATCATCATGGAAGGATCCTGCTTGAGTTCCCAGGTCTTGTCGAAGATTTCCTTGACGTTGGACTCGCAGCCCGGGGTCGCGATGATCTGACCGGCAATGGTCTTAAGCCAGTCGAAGCGCTCCTTGGACATATCCTGCGGCAGGATGGCGACGGAGTCGCAGGCGAGAAGCTTGGAGTTGAAAGCGCCGCCGCGGCAGTAGTTGCCGGTGGAAGGCCAGACAGCGTGATGATACGTTGCGTCAAACTGGCCGGTCACGAGTCTCGGAGCCAGGCAGCCGAAAGAAGCGCCGACCTTGTGGCAGCCGGTGGGGAACCACTTGCCGCTCATCGCAAGGATGCGGCAGGGAACGCCGGAAACGGAGGACGGAATCTCGACATAGTTCGGGGTCTTCTGGTACAGGCCGCCGGATTCCTTTGCCTCGTTGTGCCAGTTGATGCGGAACAGGTTCACGGGGTCAACGTCCCACAGCCCGGTATGCGACAGCTTTTCCTTGATCTTCTCCGGAATCAGATCAGGGTTCTGCATCTGGGCGATGGTCGGGATGATGATATTGTTTTCCTTGGCCTTCTGGATATTGTGGGCAAGGCCTTCTTTGTTGATGGTCAGATCAATGGTCTTGTTCATGTAGGTTCTCCTCCTGTTTTACTGTTGTCTAAATAGGAATATAGTGTGTATTTGGATATGCCGAAGTGCTTCGCGATTTTATCGCCGGATTTCGTAATCATCAGCGCGCCGGACTTGCTGAGGTACCGGATGGCCTTGACCTTGTCATCCTTCGTCATCAGCGCCACAGGCTTTCCGACCAGCTCGTCGGCCTGACGGATCAGGTCTTCGAGCAGATCCGCCACGTTCAGCGTGATGCGCTCGGGTTCTTTGCGGGTCTGTGCGTCAACGGAATTGAACTCATGCAGCGTGTTTTCAAACATCTGCATCATGGAGATATCGTAATTGATGCCGAGGATTGCCGCGACCTTACCATGCTCGTCATGGATATAGACCGAGGAAGATTTCAGGGTTTTGCCGTCTTTCGTGCGGGTCAGATAGCAGAGCTGGTCGCTTACCTGGTCGTCGTCGTGTCCGATCTGCTCGAGCACCACGTGCGACGGGCCGTCTCCGATTTTTCGGCCGGATACATGTCCGTTTTCAATGGCGACGATGGAGCTGTAGGCGCTCTTGTCCGAAATTTCATGCACAACCACCTCACAGTTCGGGCCGAACTGCGCGGCGATGCCCTTTGCGATCTGTCCCAGCATGTCCAGAAGTCTCGCGTCCAATGACTTATCACCTCCAAATATTGATACCCGTATCAGTCCACCAGTAAAATTCTGTGCATCTTGCCGATGGATAGCTCTATCATACCAATATTTTTTGGAGAATGCAATGGGGAATCTTAAATTTTTTTAGGTGTCCAAAAAATCTTTTCGTTTTTGTGCAATATTCCCTATAAACTTACTTTGTCAGCTCCGAGAGAATCGATTCAAAGCCACGGCAGGCCTTCGTCAGCTGGGCGATTTCGATGTATTCGTCGCGTACATGTGCAAGGCTCTCAAGTGACGGCCCGTAACCGATGGTCGGAATGCCAGCTTCCCCGCAGAAGTGGCTGCCGTTGGTGCAGAACGAGAAATGCGACAGCGGTGCGTCGATCCCGGCCGCCAGAAGCCCGCGCCTTGCTTTCGTGACAAGCTCCGAGTGCTCATCCACCGCCCACGCCGGAAAATAGCGCTTGGCCGAGATCGTGTCGCCCGTCCAGCATTTCTCCTCGCCGGCGGCAAGATAGCAGCGCGCTTTCAGTTCCGGGTTCTTTTCCCGCGCGCGGGCGATCGCTTCGTTCACCTGCGCGAGAATGACGGCCTCGTCTTCTCCCACGAGCGTCCGCCGGTCAAACGTCGCGCGGCACTTCGCCGGTACGACCGATGCGCCGGGATAGGGCGCGGAAATGATGTCCGTCAGCTCTAAAATGCCCTTTCCCAACAGCGGATGCTCGTTCGGGACGATTTTCCGGACCTCCTCGATCACTCCCACCATCGCGTACACGGCGTTCACGCCCTTCTCGGGGTTCGACGAATGGCAGCTCACGCCCCCGGTTTCGACCGCGACCTCCGCGCGTCCCCGCTGGCCGATCTTGACGCTTGTGGAGGTCGCCTCGCCGACGATGACAAAGTCCGGATGGATGCGCTTTGTGATTTCCCGCGGCGCGACGCCCTCAAAGCACTCCTCATGCACCGAGCCGGAGACGCAGATTGTGCCCGCGAAGTCCTTCTTTGTCTGCGCGGCGAAGCGCCCTGCCGCCATGACCATCGCACAGTCGCTGCCCTTCATGTCGGACGCGCCCCGGCCGTAGATCTTCCCGTCCGAAATCTCGCCGCCGAACGGGTCGTGCGACCACTCGGCCGCATCAATCACGTCCACGGTGTCCATGTGCCCGTCGAGCAAAATCGTTTTGCCGGGCCGTTTTCCGTGAATGGTTCCGATGACGTTTCCGAGCCGGTCAAAGACTACCTCGTCAAAGCCGAGTGCGAGCATTCTCTCCCGCATCAGCTCCGCCATGGCCTGTTCCTGACCGGAAACGCTCGGGGTCTGGAGCGCTCTTTGGCAAAAGGCGATCAGAGATTCATCTGTATACATGCAATGGCTCCTTTCTGTCTCACGAAAAAGGCTTCCCCACGCAGAGGAAGCCCGATTTTTTATTCTTCGTTTTTCTTCAAATACGCAACGGTTTCGTTCAGGCACCCCCGCATCGCGCGCAGCCAGTGCTCGCGCATCCGGTCTCTGGCCAGAGGCGCGTTTTCCGCGCGCAGCGCCTCGACAATACCCATGTGCTGCGCCGCAGAGGCCTCGCGCATGGCCGGGAGGTGGAAGTAGTGGTACTTGATGCGGCGGATGTGGAGCATGAGGGTCCTTAAAAATTCCGTCACGTATTCATTGCCCGCCGCCTGCACGATCCGCTCGTGGAACCGCTCGTCGCAGGCCATGACCGCCGCCGCGTCGTCCCGGAGGCTCGCCGCCTTTGCATCGCGCAGGGCGCACTCGAGCTCAAAAAAGTCGTTCTCCGTCAGCTTCCCGCAGGCAATCTCCGCCGCGAGCGCCTCCAGATCCGCCAGTGGCCGGTAGCATTTTTCAATATCCTGCGTGTCGAGCGGCGCGACCACCGTTGCTCTTCCCGGCATGACGAGCACCAGCTTCTGGCTTTGCAGCAGCTGCAGGGCCTCGCGTACGGGCGTGCGGCTGACGCTGAAATATTCCCCGAGCTCAGAATCGAGAATTTTTTCTCTGGGCTCAAGAACGCCTGTGATGATCCAGTCGCAGACCGTCTCATAGACCGCCTGACGGGCGGACTTCCTGTGAATGACTCCGCTGCCCTGTGGAACCGGCATGGCGCGCCTTCTTTCTAAAATAAGTATCAATTGATATGGTAGCACAGCGCCGCGCCATTTGCAACCGAAGTCTTTTGTGAAACTTCCACAGAAAATGTCGCAAAAATCGTGCAAATCAAAAAATTTTTAGGCATGCAAAAATTTTGTTTGACAATGGTTTTTCTTGTGGTATGATGGATAGCGTAAGGAGCGCTCTTGGCCTCCTTCGTCAGAAGAGAAATACATATATTGATATAACAGGGGGTTTACCGGTATTATGAACTATGAAGCAATCAAGCAGGCAGCTGAAGGCTACAAGGCCGACATGGCCAAATTCCTGCGCGATATGATCGCCATTCCTTCCGAGTCCTGCGAAGAAGAGGGCGTTGTCAAGCGCATTGCCGAAGAGCTCAAGAAGCTCGGCTACAATAAAGTTGAGTTTGACAAGCTCGGCAACGTCATCGGCTGGATGGGCACCGGCGACAAGATCATTGCCATTGACTCTCACATCGACACCGTCGGCATCGGCAACCGCGCCAACTGGGAAGCCGACCCCTATCAGGGCTATGAGACCGACGATATCATCTACGGCCGCGGCGGCTCCGACCAGGAAGGCGGCATGGCTGCTGCTGCATACGGCGGCAAGATCATGAAGGACCTCGGCCTTATCCCCGAGGGCTACAAGATCATGGTCGTCGGCTCCGTGCAGGAGGAAGACTGCGACGGCATGTGCTGGCAGTCCATCGTCAACGAGTACTTCAACGGTCCCGAGGACGCTCGCAACCAGATCGAATTTGTCATCTCCACCGAGCCCACCGACGGCGGCATCTATCGCGGCCATCGCGGCAGAATGGAAATCCGCGTCGGCATGCACGGTGTTTCCTGCCACGGCTCCGCGCCCGAACGCGGCGACAACGCGATTCACAAGATGGCGGAAGTGATTCTGAACGTCCGTGACCTCAACGAAAACGACGCAGGCGACGACAAGGAGGTCAAGGGCCTTGTCAAGATGCTCGACCCGAAGTACAACCCCGAGCATTGGGAAGACGCGCGCTTCCTCGGCCGCGGCACCTGCACCACCAGCCAGATTTTCTACACCAGCCCCAGCCGCTGCGCTGTCGCCGACTCCTGCTCGATTTCCATCGACCGTCGCATGACCGCTGGCGAGACCTACAAGTCCTGCCTGAAGGAAATCGAAGACCTCCCCGCCTGCAAGAAGTACGCGAAGGACGTCAAGGTTTCCATGTACATGTACGACCGTCCCTCCTGGAACGGCCACGTCTATGAGACCGAGTGCTTCTTCCCGACCTGGATCAACAAAGAGACTGCGCCGCACGTGCAGGCTCTCGTCGACGCGCACCACGCGCTGTGGGGCGACAAGCGTCTGGCTCCCGATGCAAAGGCCGCTTCGACCCGTGAAGGCCGTCCCCTCACCGACAAGTGGACCTTCTCCACGAACGGCGTTTCCATCCAGGGCCGCTACGGCATCCCCTGCGTCGGCTTTGGCCCCGGCGCCGAATCCCAGGCGCACGCGCCCAACGAGATCACCTGGAAGCAGGACCTCGTCACCTGCGCAGCGCTCTATGCCGCTGTTCCCATGCTCTACAAGCCCGAGAACAAAGACGGCTCCGCAACGAGCTTCCGTCAGGAACTCACCGGCAACGACATCAAGTAAGACACGCATCCGGAATCCCACGGGTCTTTGCCGGTGGGATTCTGTCCCGCCCATATCCCCCGCACGTCTCGTAGGGGCGAATGCCCACATCCGCCCATCCAAATCTGTAACCGTAAAAGATAAATAAGGAGAAAAATTATGAGCAAAACTGTTGAGCTTGCAAGACATCTGGAAACACTGCGCATCAACAACATGTACAAGACCGACTTCTACTGGACCTGGGACAAGACCGACGACGAAATCGATGCGGTCTTCACCGTCGCTGACGCCCTGCGCGATCTGCGCGAGCGCAACAAGTCCACGAAGATCTTCAACTCCGGCCTCGGCATCTCCCTCTTCCGCGACAACTCCACCCGTACCCGCTTCTCCTTCGCCTCCGCCTGCAACTTCCTCGGCCTCGAGGAGCAGGTCCTCGACGAGAAGAAGTCCCAGATCGCACACGGCGAGACCGTCCGCGAGACCGCGAACATGGTTTCCTTCATGGCTGACGTCATCGGCATCCGCGACGACATGTACATCCATCAGGGCCACGAGTACCAGAAGACGTTCATGGACGCGCTGGAAGAGGGCTACCGCGACGGTATCCTCGAGCAGAGACCGACGCTCGTGAACCTGCAGTGCGACGTTGACCATCCGACGCAGTGCATGGCAGACATGCTGCATGTCATCCACTACTTCGGCGGCGTGGAGAACCTTAAGGGCAAAAAGGTCGCCATGACCTGGGCCTACTCCCCCAGCTATGGTAAGCCCCTGTCCGTCCCGCAGGGCGTCATCGGCCTGTTCACCCGCTTCGGCATGGACGTCACCCTCGCCCATCCGGAGGGATACGACGTGTTCCCCGAGGTCGAGGAAATCGCCCGCAAGAACTGCGAGAAGTACGGCTCCAAGTTCCACAAGACCAACTCCATGGCAGAGGCCTTCAAGGACGCCGATATCGTGTACCCCAAGTCCTGGGCTCCGTTCAAGGCAATGGAAAAGCGCTCCGAGCTCTATGTGAAGGGCGACCAGAAGGGCATCGACGAGCTCGAGAAGGAGCTGCTCGCGCAGAACGCGCAGCACAAGGACTGGACGTGCTCCGAGGAAATGATGAAGCTCACGAAGGACGGCAAGGCTCTGTACCTGCACTGCCTGCCCGCCGATATCTCCGGCCTTTCCTGCACCGAGGGCGAGGTTGACAACTCCGTGTTCGACCGGTATCTCGTGCCGCTTTACAAGCAGGCTTCCTACAAGCCGTACATCATCGCCGCAATGATCTTCCTGGCACAGGTCAAGGACCCGGTCAAGGCTCTGATGGACCTCGACTCCGCCGACAACAAGCGCAAAATGTTCTAAGCGTCTTCATTGAAAGCGGGGCTTTCAATGAATTTGGGATTGCAGCCCGCCGCGCGCATAATTTTTGCGGCGTGCGCGCCGCAAACTCTGTGAGGCTAATTGATATGGCGGGAGCCTTGCTCCCGCCATTTTTACCAAAACCATGTGAGGATTATAAAATGGGAAAAAGAATTGTTATCGCCTTGGGCGGCAACGCGCTGGGCAAGAACCTGCATGAGCAGATGGATGCGGTCCATGTCACCGCAAAGGCCATCGCCGACCTCATCGAGGACGGCCATGAGGTCGTCATTGCCCACGGCAACGGCCCGCAGGTCGGTATGATCCAGAACGCCTTCGCCGCCTACCACAAGCAGGAGGCCAAGAGCGACATTATGCCGCTCTCCGTCTGCGTGGCCATGAGCCAGGGCTACATCGGCTATGATTTACAGAACGTCATCGGCGAAGAGCTCGACCGCAGAGGCCTCGGCATTCACTGCGCGACGGTCCTCACGCAGGTCGCCGTCAACCCCGAAGACCCCGCCTTCCAGCATCCGACCAAGCCCATCGGCGCGTTTATGACCGAGGAAGAGGCCAAGAAGCTGGCCGCGGAAAAGGGCATTGACGTTGCCGAGGACGCAGGCCGCGGCTGGCGTCAGGTCGTCGCGAGCCCGAAGCCCGTGGAGATCGTCGAGATCGAAACCGTGCGCGCGCTGATGAACGCGAAGCACGCTGTCATCGCAGCCGGCGGTGGCGGTATCCCCGTCATCTGGGAGGATAAGTATCACCTCAAGGGCGTTCCCGCCGTCATCGACAAGGACTTCGCCTCCGAGTGCATGGCGGAGCAGCTTGATGCCGACATGCTCATCATCCTGACGGCTGTCGAGAAGGTCGCCATCAACTTCGGCAAGTCCGACCAGAAGGGCCTTGACACCCTCACCCCCGCCGAAGCGCGCGAGTATATCGCCCAGAAGCAGTTCGCTCCCGGCTCGATGCTCCCGAAGGTCGAAGCGGCCGTGAAGTTTGCCGAGTCCAAGCCCGGCAGAACCGCGCTCATCACCTTGCTTGAAAAGGCCAAGGACGGCATTGCCGGCAAGACCGGTACTACCATCTCTCTTTGATCAAGAAGCCTCCCCCCCGCAGAGCCGTTTGGTTCCGCGGGGGATTTTTAGCGGACGTCTTGCCTGTTCAAAAGATAGGGGTAGCAATTTTCACCGCTTTGTAATATAATGTTACCAACGCAGAGAAGAAAGGAGGCCATGGCAGTCGCCATCAAGAAGCGCCAGTGCCTGCCGTATGGCAGGATAACGAGGGGAAACGTGATCGAAAATTCGGCGGATGCGTTTCCGCGCTGCCCTGTGCGCGTGACGCGGTCAGAAATATGCGGGTAACCGCAAAACAGAGGGGCCGCGAACAGGAAGCAGGCAAATATCTGCGGTTTGTCCTGAACCTTATTTCAGGAGGAACTATTTTATGTGTGGAATCGTAGGTTATATCGGCAAGGAGCAGGCTGCGCCCATTTTGCTCGAGGGCCTTGCGCGGCTGGAGTACCGGGGCTATGACTCGGCGGGTATCTGCGTGGCGGAGAACGGCATGCTGGACATCGCCAAATGCAAGGGCCGGCTCGCAAACCTGGCCGAAAAGACGGCGCACGGCGCACTCATGCACGGCACGGTCGGCATCGGCCACACCCGCTGGGCAACGCACGGCGAACCGAACGATATCAACTCCCACCCCCATGTGTCCCAGAACGGCAAGATCGCGCTGGTACACAACGGGATCATTGAAAATTATCTGGAGATCCGGGAATTTCTCGAGGAGAAGGGCGTACAGTTTGCCTCGGAAACGGACAGCGAGGTCGTCGCGCAGCTGCTGGAATATTGTCTGGGGCTCAACGAGGTGCACTGCATGCAGGACGCGATCTACATGGTGCTGCACCGCATCGAGGGTGCGTACGCCTTCGGCATCGTCTGCGCAGACGATCCTGAGCGGCTGTATGCGGCGAGAAAGGACGCGCCGCTGCTGCTTGGCTACGGCGACGGCTGCAACTTCATCGCCTCCGACGTGACGGCGCTCGTCAAGTACACAAGAGACGTTTCGTACATGGAAGACGGCGAGGTCGCCGTTCTGACGCGCAACTCCATTCAGGTCTATAACGCGATGGAGCTTCCGATTGAAAAGGAGCACCACCACATCGACTGGGAAATTTCCGCGGCGGAAAAGGGCGGTTACCCGCACTTCATGCTCAAGGAGATCATGGAAGAGCCCGAGGCGCTGCGCCGCGCGATCACCCCGCGCATCAAAGACGGGCGCATCGACTTTGGCGACCTCGTCCTTGGCCGCGAGACAATTGAGAAAATCAGCCGCATCATGATCATCGCCTGCGGGTCGTCGTATCACGTGGGCATGCTCGGAAAATATACGATCGAGAAGCTGACGCGCATTCCAGTTGAGGCGGTTCTCGCTTCCGAGTTCCGGTATTGCGATCCGATTGTCGACAGCCATACGCTCGCCATCGTCATCAGCCAGTCGGGTGAGACGTTAGACACCATGGCGGCGCTGCGCGAGGCAAAGGCCAGAGGCGCGCGGGTGCTCTCGATCGTAAACGTGGTCGGAAGCTCGATTGCGCGGGAATCGGACGACGTGCTCTATACGTGGGCAGGGCCCGAAATTGCCGTCGCGACCACGAAGGCATACTCCACGCAGCTGGCCGTCATCGACATGCTGGCCATCTACATGGCAGATAACCTCGGAAGGCTCGATGCGGCAGAATATGCACGTCTGGTCGAAGAGTTCCAGATGCTGCCGGAAAAAATTGAGACGGTTCTCGCCGACCGGGAAAAGATCCAGTTCTTCGCCTCGCAGTATTTCAACCACGATTCCGTGTTCTTCATCGGCCGGAACCTGGATTACGCGCTCGGGCTCGAGGGCTCTTTGAAGCTCAAGGAGATTTCCTATATCCACTCCGAGGCCTACGCATCCGGCGAGCTCAAGCACGGCACGATCTCGCTCATCGAAGACGGCACGCTTGTCGTCGCGCTGGGGCTCTATGGGCCACTTTTTGAAAAGGCGATGAGCAACGTCATCGAGGTCAAGGCCAGAGGCGCAAGTGTCCTCGCGCTTACGACCGAAAGCGGCAAGGCGGAGCTGGAAAAGCGCGTCGATGCGCTCCTCACCGTCCCCGACACGGAGCTCATGTTCCTGCCGTCGCTCGGCGTGGTGAGCCTGCAGCTGTTCGCGTATTATATCGCGCTGCAAAGAGGCTGCGATATCGATAAGCCAAGAAACCTCGCCAAGAGCGTGACCGTTGAATAAAGTATACGTCCCCCGGAGACTCTCTCCGGGGGACATTTTTTCGCTGCGGACGCCCATGCGTTCAAAGAATTTTTACACTCTATCCAAACTTCCTTCTCGGAATTGTCACATTTGCCATGTATTCTTTCGGCAACGCTTTACAAAAAGCGAAATACTCCGGAAAGGAAGATTGCAAATGAAAAAGCTGCTTGCCATGTTACTGGCGCTGGGCCTGCTTGCGCTCTGTGCCTGTACATCGAAATCAAACACGACCGCTGAAGTACCTGAAACCATGACAGAGACCCCGTCGGAGGAGACCGAACAGACCGATTCGGCCGAAGACGCGGATGCTGCCGAGGAAACAGACGAAACTGCCGCCGAGCCGGATGACCGGGTCAAACCGCTTCCCGACGCGATCGATGTTACGGCTCTGACCGACGCAACGGTCGCGGCGAGCTTTGACGAGAGCGCGATCGAAGAGACGGACGGCAAGACGTATCTGACGCTTCAGGTCTACGACTATGACCGCTACGACATGGTCGATATTTCAAATCTCGCCGAGGGCAGCGTCATTGTCGCAGGCGGAAAGGACATGACGGTCAGCTCCGTCGAGCGAGACGGCGCTCTCGTTCTCATCAACGGCGGTCTTACCAAGGGCGGCATGACACTCACAACAAGCGACGACGGCGTGTACTACGAACTCGGCGTAAACGATGCGAAGTGCTATCAGGAAAAGGGCGAGGTAACGCTCCCGCTCTCCGCCAGCTTTACGCTCACGGATGACTCCGACCCCGATCACCCGAACCAGACCTATGGCGCGGAGAAACTTTCCGAGCTGGTTTCCAGCGGTTTTACCGCGAACAATACGCTCGTCACGATTGAAAACGGCGAAATCACAGCCATCACACGCACCGTTGCGCCGTAACCAGCTGCTTTTCAAAAAAGTATCAGTATCGTCCCCATACGGATCACCACTGCCCCGGTCAGGATCGGCTCTTGACGGCAGTGGTGATTTTTTGCGTCCGGCAAACCCTCCCACACACCCGCGAGAGCCATCTCGTTTCTGAAATGGCGTGGGAAATTCTGCGCAAAAAGTTAGGTGAGTCTAACTGCTTTTGACGAAAAACCGACTTTTCAAAAAGATTTTCTTTGCCGTGCTGGACTTTTACAGAGCGCGTATGCTATAATCGGAGTTGGTAATCGTTTGCAGCCAAACGAGGAACAAAAAATGTAAGAGGGTGATATTTTTTGGATTATACCAAGTACGTGTTAAAGAGCCAGGAAGAGCTTGAAGGCATGCTGGCGGGGAAGGACAATCTCTTCGTCGTCGCCTGCAACAAGTGCTTCAAAGAGTTCGAAACCACGCAGGAGCCGGATTGCGGCTGCTTTACCGCCATCGCTGAGGCGCAGGGCAAGCACATCACCGGTTCTGTCAAGGTAGACTTCCTGTGCAACAAGGTCCAGACCGAAAAAACGCTTGCAGGTCTTGTCCCCGAGGGAACGGAAAATGTTGTTGTCGTTTCCTGCGGACTGGGCGTGCAGACGGTGGCCGATCTTGCTGCGGTTCCCACGTTTACCGCAACTAATTCTCTGAATTATGTCGGCCATCATGGCATGGCACTGACGAAGAAGACCTGCGGCGCCTGCGCCCAGTGCTATCTGAACGCGACGGGCGGCATCTGTCCCATCGTGGACTGCTCGAAGAGTCTTGTCAACGGGCAGTGCGGCGGCGCGAAAAACGGCAAATGCGAGATCGATCCCAAAAAAGACTGCGCTTGGGAGAAGATCTATCAGAGACTTGAAAAGCAGGGCCGGACGAAGGAATTCCTCCATCAGCCGGTTCAGCTGCGTGACTACTCCGTGGCTAGCGTCGACGAGATCCAGGCCTACGTCACCGAAGCCAGAGCCAGACGCTTTGAGGGCTTCTACGGCGGCGTGCATCCCACCGAGCACAAGGATTATACCGAGCATCTGGCGCTGCAGAAGTTCCCGGAGCCCGATACCGTCATCCTGCCGCTCGCCATGCACATCGGCGCGCCCGCAAATCCGGTTGTGAACCCCGGCGACTATGTGAAGGTCGGCCAGCTCATCGGCGAGCAGGCGGGCTTTATCGGCGCGCCCGTTCACTCCAGCGTCAGCGGTACGGTCGTGGCTGTCGAGCCGCACACGCATCCGAACAAGGGCCCCGGCATTCTGAGCGTCGTTATCAAAAACGACGGCAAAAACGTGCTCCATGAATCCGTCGTCCCCAACAAGCCCCTGGAGGAGCTGACGGCCGACGAGATCATCGACATCGTCAAGGAAAAGGGCATCGTCGGCATGGGCGGCGCAACGTTCCCGACCTATGTCAAGCTGAAGCCCGGCAAGCCCATTGACGCGGTTCTCATCAACGGCTCCGAGTGCGAGCCCTACTTAACGGCGGACCATCGCATCATGCTTGAGTACGCCGACGACATCGTCTTCGGCCTGCGCGCCATGATGAAGGCCGTTTCCGCGCCAGAGGGCGTCATCCTCATCGAGGACAACAAGCCCGACGCTGTGGCGCTCATGGAAGAGAAGGTCGCGCCCTACGATAACATCCGTGTGGTCGCTGCCAAGACGCAGTACCCCGAGGGCGCTGAAAAGATGCTCATCAAGAAGGTCATGGGCCGTCAGGTTCCCAGCGGCAAGCTGCCGGCAGACGTCGGCTGCGTCGTGAGCAACACCTCGACCGCCAAGGCCATTTCCGACGCGATCCAGAAGGGCATGCCCCTTGTTGAGCGCGCGGTATCCGTCACGGGCGACTTCATCCGCAACCCCGGCAACTACATGGTCAAGCTCGGCACCAACGTTCAGGAGATCATCGACCACTGCGGCGGCGTGACGGGCGAGGACATCGTCCTCAAGATGGGCGGCCCCATGATGGGCGCTCCCATCAACGACACCAACGTTCCTATCATCAAGGGCTCCAACGGCATCATCGCCATTGCCGCCGACCACACCGAGGAAAAAGAGTGCATCAAGTGCGGCCGCTGCGTAGACGTCTGTCCTATGGAGCTGAAGCCTCTGGAATTCTACAAGTACGGCCAGCTGGGCGACGCGGAGAAGCTTTTGTCTCTCAACATCATGGACTGCTTCTCCTGCAAGTGCTGCGAGTACATCTGCTCGTCCAAGATTCCTCTGGTATCGAAAATCAACGCCGCCAAGGGTCTGGTCATGCCCCTGCTGAAGAAGAAATAAGGGGGAGAGAACGATATGCTGATTACAAGACTGAAATCCGAAGATACCATTACCTCCCTCTGCGCCGGCAAGGTGTTTATCATCAACTGCCACGGCTGTAAGGAAGTCGGTTTCCCCGAGGAGGAGGCAAACGCGCTCCAGAAAAAGCTGGCCGAGGCTGGCAAGGTTGTCGGCACGCTGACCACCGATTATGTCTGCAACCCCACGGAGCTCGCCCTGCGCCTGAGAGCGCCCATGGCGAAAATCGCGGAAGCAGACGCTGTTCTGGTGTTCTCCTGCGGCGTCGGCGTACAGACCATCTCCGAGATGCTGGACGATAAGCCCGTCTACGCCTGCTGTGATACTGTGGAGCTTCCCGGCTTCCAGGGCGTGACCCCGCTCGAATACGACTGCGGCCAGTGCGGCGAGTGCTTCCTGAACCTGACCGGCGGCATCTGTCCCATCACGGCCTGCTCCAAGAGCCTTGTCAACGGCCCCTGCGGCGGCACGAAGAACGGCAAATGCGAGGTTTGCCCCACGATGGACTGCGGCTGGGAGCGCATCATCCAGCGCCTGAAAGCACAGGGACGGCTCGACATTCTGCGCTGTCCCACGCAGCTGCATGATTTCAATACCGATCAGGCTACCATGGCCGCCAAAGAATCTGAATAATCAGGAGTGATGAATTATGAGAATTACGGAACTGTTTCAGAACAGAGAGTTTGTAGTTTCCGCCGAGATCGGCCCCCCCAAGGGAATTCATATCGACGGCCTGGTAGAAGAGGCGAAGGAATATCTTACCGGCGTTCACTATGTCAACGTCACCGATAACCAGTCGTCCGTCATGCGTCTGGGCGGTCTTGCCACCTGCAAGGTCCTCAAGGACGCGGGGCTTACCCCCATCTTCCAGCTGACCTGCCGCGACCGCAACCGCATCGCGCTCCAGTCCGACCTTCTGAGCGCCGCCATGCTCGGCATCGACAACATTCTGTGCCTCACCGGCGACCACACGAAGCTGGGCGACCATCCGCAGGCAAAGCCCGTGTTCGACCTCGACTCCGTGTCGCTGCTGCATGCCGCGAGCCTCCTGGAGACCGGTAAGGACCTGGGCGGCAACGAGCTCGTGGGCGAGCCCCCGAAGTTTGCCAAGGGCGCGGTCGTGTCCCCGTGCTCCGACTCCATCGACGCGCAGCTCGTGAAGATGGAGCGCAAGGTTCAGGCCGGCGCGGAGTTCTTCCAGACGCAGGCTGTCTTTGAGCCCGAAAAGTTCATCAAGTTCATGGAGGCTGCCAAGCAGTTCGGCAAGCCCGTGCAGGTCGGCATCATCATCCCGAAGTCTGCCGGTATGTGCAAGTTCATGAACAACAACGTCGCGGGCGTGCATATCCCCGACGAGCTGATTGCTGAGCTTCAGGCCGACAAGGAAAAGACCAAGGCCGGTATCACGGGTGTGGAAATTGCCGCGCGCATCATCCGCGAGTGCAAGCCCTACTGCCAGGGCGTCCACATCATGTCCCTCGGCTGGGAATCCAAGGTTCCGGCTCTTCTGGAGCAGGCTGGCCTCAAGTAAGCGTATCACCGCATAAATCAAAAGCCTCTGCGTACCGAACTGGTATGCAGAGGCTTTTTGCGTCTGGCGATTTTGTAGACCCTCAGGGCCATTCGTAGGGGTCGATGCCCACATCGACCCGGCGGTACAAACCGATTTTACGGAAATCTCCGGCGAATTCGTTGGTACCCTTGGGGCAATGTAGGCATCGCCCCCTACGCGTTGGTTTCAGAGTTTCCGTAAGGGCAAAGCAGCGCGTGTTTTAGGGTGTATCTGAAAACTCACGATGTGACCGGCAGCGAGGGATTTTTGCGTTGCGCAAGACATTTTTTGCAGGAATACTGACGTATTTCAAGGAAAAATGACGCGGCGCATCGCTAAAAGGCCCGCTGTCCGGGTGCGTTGGGAGTTTTCAGATACACCCTAGGCGCATCCTTTATATTTCTCAGTTCAGGGGACCGAAGGCGCTCAGCGGCCAGACGCGGAAGACGACCTTGCCGACGATCTGGTCTCCGGCAATGCAGCCGACGATGCTGCTGCGCGAGTCAATGGACACGCTTCGGTTGTCGCCCATCACAAAATAGCGCTGATCGGGCACCTGATACGGAAACTCGATATCCGCCTCGCCATAGGCCTTTTCTGCAAGATACGGCTCGTCCAAAAGCGTTCCGTTCACACTGACGTTCCCGTCCTCATCGACATTGACATAGTCAGACGGACCCGCGATATAGCGTTTGATGAGAAGCTTGTTGCCGTGGTAAAAGGCGATGATATCGCCGGAAGAGAAGTCCTTGGTCTTTACGCTGACGAGGATCTCCCCGTTATGAAGCGTCGGCGCCATGGAACTTCCATATACGCGCAGCACCGGCATCCAGAGCGTCGCCGCCAGAACGGCCAGAGCCGCAACGACGATCAAAATCGCAACCGTGCTCCGGAGCGTCCGGTTATAGCGGCGCTTATAGCGCAGACGGCGGCGTTCCATATCTAATTGCTCCGCCGTCGGAAGCGAGGTTTCTTTGGTATGGGGCATGCTTATTCTCCGTTCTTTGTTTGCTGTGCGCTGTCATCCAGCAAAAACTGCGACCAGCTGCTCTCCAGGTGCGCGTCTGCATCTGCAAGGAGCTTCTGCGCCTGCGCTGTCGCCTCCTGCACGAGGGTATCGGCCTGCCGTTTTGCCGCAGCGAGCGTCCGTTCGGCAATGGTCAAAGAGTCCTTCGTGCAGCGCACATATTGGTCCGCCGCGGCCTGCGCGGCCTCAAAGACGCCGTTGAGCCGGAGCGCAGCCTCCGCGATGGAGCCAGCCTCAGTGATTTGAAGCTGCCGGCTTTCCAGCTGCGCGGCGAGCTCCCGGTTCTCCGCAGTCAGATTTTCATTCTGCGTCTGCAGCTCAAAGAGAATGTCGATGAGCTCGGCGCGGCTGAGCTTTCGAAGCTCCTTATTGGTCATAGGGTTTCACCACCGTCTTGTGTGTTATCCGCGCCCTCTGCGCCGTTTTTGCAGCAGCAGAAGCGTCAGCGCGCAGGCAAGGAGCACTCCTCCCGCCGCGTAAATCGCGTGCGCGCCATGGCCGCCCGTTTCGGGAAGCTCGGCGTAGTTGATGCGGTTCGTAATTTCGGCCTCGCCGCCGGGATGCTCCGGGGAGAGCGCCACGGCCGTTCCGCCGCCAAAGGCGCTGCAGGGCATGCCGCTGATGATTCTGGTCTCGCCATCCGGAACGGGCCGGCCGCTGTCGTCGAGCTCGAAGACGTAATACGTTTTGCCGAGCGTGAGGCCTTCAAAGCGCACAATACCGTCCTCTGGCGTGATCGTGCCGTTTCCGTAGATCACGGACGCAGTCGCGACCGGTGTTCCGGCTGCATCCGGCGATTCGTAAATCGCAAAGGTGTATGTGCCGTCGATCTTCTCCAGCTTTTTTCCGTCGATACTTGCAAACAGCTTCGTGACCGTGATTTTACCCACATCGCCGTCCGGCCGGTTGTGAACGGTGAGCAGTATATGCTTTGCGTAGTGCCGCTCTCCGCTCCCGTCGACCCACGTAGCAGGATCCTTGTAATCTCCCGCGTCACCCTCACGGTATCTGGCTGGCTCGTGCGTCACGGCGTATTCACTATAGCCATCTTGCAAGGTCGAATCGAACGGCGTATCTCCGATCATGATCTCCCTGAGGGTATAGTCCGCAACCTTACCGTCCAAAAACAGCGGTAGATTCTCCCAGACACACGTCCAGTTGTTGTCTGCGCTTAAAACCCTCGTATATTCGCTGTCTGCACCGCCGAGCGGCGCTCCGTCGCACATTAGCGTGACCGTCACTGGCTTTCGCCACTCGTCCGGCACCTCGCCCCAATCCTTCACTGCGGTAACTGTCGTCAGAACTTGCGAATCATTCATAATGGCCAGAAGCGTGGTTCCCACACCGGATGCCACGCCGCCGGGCGAAGAGGCGGCCGGCGCGCCGTCAAAGGTCAGCTCGATCAGGCTGCCCTTCTCGTCGACAGTGAACCGGATCTCCGCAGCTCCGCTGTATCCGGTCGGCAATGTCTCTTGCAGTGTGTATGCGCCGGGTGTCAGGCGAAGGTATGCGTCACCGTTCACGTCCGTCACGATCCTGTTCCCCGTCGCTTCGGTATATTCCGAACCGGAGGTGCTGGTGTTGGTATACATGCTTGTCCCCGGCTTGCGGTGCAGATGCTGGCCGCTAACGCCGTCATCTGCGGTAAGCAGAAATTCCACATTTGCGATGCCATTGTGTGTGAAGGAGTCGAACTTTCGCAGCGTCAACGTGCCGGCCTCGACATACTTGTTGCGGAACGATACCGTGCGGTACCTGTTTTCCGGGGTATCCGTCGCGTAGGAGACCATAGCTGTGGTGAGCTGACTGTCCTCGTCATAGTTCTGCCAGTCACCCGGTTTTGCCATGTCCAATATGCGGTAATAGGAGGTCGACGGCACATCCTGCAAAAGATAGTTCTGCTCGGAAAGCGCATAGATACTGTCGATGCGCCCGCTGACGATCCAGGTATAGGTATTGCTGGCGGCATCGTAGTCGTCATATCCCACGCAATCCGCGCGCGGCTCCTGCTCGGCAGGGTTGAGCGTGAGGAGGAGCTCTTCGGCATTCATCGTCGTGTTTTGAATCCGGATCCCGTATTCCATCTCGCCGGTCTGCGCCTTAACGCTTGCAATGGCTGCGGCGCTTCCGAGGAATGTCTTCGTTACGCGGAGCTTTGCTTCCTTCGCTACAAGCACACCGTCGACATGCCAGCCGTCGCTGATATCGTATTTGAGGTTGGTCCAGCGAACCTGAAAATAGTCTGAAGTCAGCTTGCTTTGCGGGATCGTGCTATTGCCGATTTTGATGGTGTAGTTGTTCTCGCGGAGCAGGGCGAACATCTCGCGGTCAGAGGGAAATGCTTCCATCGTCAGGCCATCGTAGGGCGTATCCGTCATGGTGCGCAGGATGTCATCCGTTTCGTAGGCCGTTGCGTCAGTCGTCGGAGGCGCAAGAACCAGAAGGTTATCGGACGAGGAGAGTGCATCAGTTCCGAGCAGCGTCGTGGTGAACAGGGACTTGGTATAGTCACCGACCGGGTTGCTGGCGAAGCCGTTGCTGTGGAAGTCCTTGATCTCACAGAAAAGGTGAATAAAGAAGTTGACGGATGTGGCTCTGCCATTTGCGTCTTTTACACTCCAGACCGCCTCCAGCTCGATCACGCCGCCGTTTTCATAGCCCGCCAGCTGCACCGCCGTCAGCGGCTGCGCGGGGTCGAGAACGGTGTTGGTCGCCTTGACGCGCCAGCCGCGGAAGGTGTAGAAATAGTGCTTGGCCTGTCTGGTCGGGTCTGCCTGCGACACCACGCGCAGCGAATCCGGCGAACGGAGCGGATAGATCGTATCTGCCGTGACCGTTACCTGTTCGGTAAGCGTCGCCATGCCGCCGACCTTGCCGTCGGTGATAATGCTCTGCGCGTTGGCGGTAACCGCACTGCTGATTCGTTCCAGACAGTCGGCGAGCGTATCTGCATGGTAGCGGATGGTATAGATCTGTTCGCCGGCGCTTGTTTTGCGCGCAGTGACCTTGATGGGATGCGAGACGTTCCGGAAGTTGATGAAAAGCTTGCCGCCTTCCAGCTCCTGCACATCGCTCGGCGTGATCTCGCTGCCATCGGCGAGGTTGGTGTAGCTCCAGGTGTAGTCGTCGAACACAGACAGCTCGACGCTGAACGTCGCTCCGTTCAGTACGTGATAGATCTTGCTCTCCGACGCGGCATCGGGCGGCGCGGAAATGTTCACGGTGTAGAACGTGTTGTCGCTGATGAGCGCCGCATTGGTGTTGGAGGCACTGCCTTCAAAGTAGCTGCCGTAGTCCCACGTGTTGTGGGGCAGATAGTAGATATAGCTTGTTGTGGTGCGGCTGAGCGGAATGCGCCATTCCTGCGTTCCGTCCGCGTTTTCGACCGGATACGCCGGCGCGTCCGCCCAGATAAGCGATGTGTCGTGCAGATCAGTATGCGGGAAGAAGCGTTCTCCTTGATAGCTGTCCGCCTCGAAACCAAAATCGCCGTACACGGTCTCCAGCTGCTGCGCCGTGATGTAATAGCGTCCGTTCTCCCGCTCGAGCGTTCTGGACTCCTCCAAAACAGGATCCAGCGAGCCGTCGAGGTAAACGTAATATTTCAGGGTGACTGTTGCAGCGGAGCGTTCGTCTTGCGTCGTAACGTCCATCCCATCCTCCGGCGCAGGCTCCGTCCCATCCGACGTCCCGCCGTTCAGCTCGGATTGGTCCGCGTCGGGCGCAGGCGTTTCGTCCGCACCCGGTTCTTCGTCCGCAGGTGCGTCCGTGTCCGGTTCTTCATCCGCAGGTGCGTCCTTGTCCGGTTCCTTGTCCGCAGACCCTTCCGTGCCCGGTTCCTTGTCCGCAGGTGTGTCCGGGGTCGTATCGTCGGTTCCCTGATCGCAGGTCAGGACCCACGTGCCGTAGCACAGCGCGGTGTGCACATGGTCAGGGTCCGTATTCGTGCAGGTGAGCGCCTGCGTGTCCACAGGGACTTGAACGGTCTTGAAACATTTTCCCGTATGCTGGTGTTCGATCACTTCCGGAAGCGCGCAGGTAAGCGTTCCGTCCGCGGCGTAGCAATCCTCGTCGTGCCGGTGCAGAACGATCTCTTTTTTGCCGCAGACGAGCACAGGCTCGGCAGGCTCCTCCTCCGTCTGGCCGCAGGATAAAACCGTCTCCCACGCGTAGCAATCGTCCGTGTGGGTATGCTCCTCTCCTTCTTCCAGACCGCAGATCAGCTCGCCTCTTTCCTCCGAATAGCACGCATCTGTGTGGACATGCGCTTCCGGATATTCATAGCAGTCTGCCGTGTGCGTGTGCGCCGCAAGCTCCGGCAAAGGACATGCAAGCATGCCATCTTCGTCATAGCAGCGCGAATCGTGCCGGTGCACGACAACAAGCCCGCTCTCCGCTGACACGGGGCAGGCAAGAATTTCCTTTTCAGTTGTTGTGACCTGTGTGTAGCAGCTCTCGTCGTGTACGTGTACAGCGGTCATTGTAATCGCCGGCAAGATGAGAGCGTATGTTGTCGCGAAGACGACGATGGATGCAAGAACCGTCAGCACGCTGTGCCAAACACGGCGGCGGGCGCGACGTTTTTGGAATTTCTTAACATCATGTGAAAGAAAATCGTTCATAGGCCGAGCTCCATGGTTATGGGAAAATTTTCCTTACAAAAATCGACATTTTCAGATATTTCTTTTTATATTATATACATTTATACAAGGATTTCAACCCCCCCCCGAACTTTTTTCCCTTAATTATTTTACAACTTTCTCTTGAAAAACGTGTCGGAATATGGTATTCTTTTTTTGTGAAAAAGTTATATGGGCGTTAAGAATGTTAAAAACGTGTTAAGAAAGGACAACTAATATGAAAAAGGCAGGCAAACTACTTTCACTTTTGTTGGTTTTGACGATTGTGTTCTCCCTGAGCGTCACAGCGCTGGCCGCGGACACGACCTACACCATCACCGTCGATGGCAGCGGAACCGTCGCCAACCACACCTTTGAGGCCTACCAGATCTTTTCCGGCGACCTTCACACTCCGGAAACCGGAGAAGGCGGAAACACCTCCAAAATTCTCTCCAACATCGTCTGGGGCACCGGCGTTAACACCGCCGCAGCGGGATTTGACGCGGCTTTCCCCGACTCTGCCGCTGTGACAGCGGAAAAGCTGACAACCGTCGCGCAGGCACAGGATTTTGCCAAAAAGATCGCGCCCTACCTCTCCGCGATCCACAAGGACGCTTCCGACAAAAACGACGCAGGCAACTACGTGATTTCCGGTCTGCCGGCAGGCTACTACCTCGTCAAGGACAAGGATAACACTCTGGCCGGTGCAAATGACTTCTATACCGCCTATTTGATGAAGGTCGTGGCCGATGTGACCGCCACGCCCAAGGGCGAAAAGCCTACGCTGGAAAAACAGATCCAAAACAACAACACCGGTGAATGGAGCACCACCGGCAACGTTGCCTTCCAGCTTGGCGACACTGTCAAGTTCCGCATCATCACTTCGGTTCCGGATGTTTCCCGCTATCCGAACGGTTACACCTACATCGTCCATGATACCATGACTGTGGGCTTCACCTCCAAGGTTACTACTGACAAAACTTCCGTATCCATCGTAATCGACAACGATCCGACAGATACGCTCGCGGGCGACTATTACACGATTGCTCTTAACCCCCACGCTGATACCGGTGAGACTTCCCATTTTGACATCACCATCAACATCAGCAAGGCCATTACGGATGGCAAAATCCAACCGGGCGATAAGCTGTATATCAACTACGCAGCTGTTCTGAACGAGAAGGCCGACTTCTACCAGGTTGGGCAAAAACACAACACAAACACAGCGCAGCTTGAATACAGCAACAATCCCAACGGCGAAGGCACCGGCAAAACCCCCGAAAGCACGGTCAACGCCTGGTCGTTGCCGGCCATCATCCGCAAGGTCGACGGCAAAGACAACACAAAAATCTTGAACGGTGCAAAGTTCGTCCTCTCCCGCAACCCGAATCTCAAGGTCAGCGAAATGCAGTGCGACGAAAACGGTGTCCCAGCCGTCACAACGGGTCTGATCGCGCTTTTCGCCCCCGCGGGTCAGTCGTCAACTGCTCCGTATGATATTGCCACTGCCGATCAGATTACCGCTGGAGAGCACATCACCTATGTTATCGAGTTGGGCGATACAACCATCGCCGGTTTTGGCGAGCATGACTATTACCTCTATGAAACGAAGGCCCCCAACGGCTATAACCTGCTTGCTGAACCTGTCAAATTCACCTTCCACACCTCGGCCACAATGGATCTACTGACTGATCCTGCGTGGATCACCTTGAATGACAGCACGATTAAACTTACCGGCATGAACTTCGACATTGCCAACAACTCCGGCGCGACGCTTCCGGAGACCGGCGGCATCGGCACAACGCTGTTCTATGTCATCGGCGCGCTGCTCGTCGTTGGCGCGGGCGTTCTGCTCGTGACCAAAAAGCGCATGGGCAAGGCCGACAACTAAGTAACTTGATATCTACCGGAAAGGGACGGAGGATTATTTCTTTCGTCCCTTTCCGGCAGCGAGGAGAATCCCGCAATGAAAAACAAGCTGATCAATATATTTCTGATTCTTGCGCTGGTTGCGGGACTGTCCCTGCTGCTCTACCCCACCGTAAGCGACTACTGGAACTCGCTGCATGCCTCACAGGCCGTCGCGTCATATGACCAGGCCGTGAAAAGCATGGACGAGGGCAAATACGACGAACTGCTGCAACGCGCGGGGCAGTATAACCGCGATCTGTTTCTGCGCGGAACCCTCTTCGCTCTGACCGATGAAGAGCGCGAGGACTATAACAGCCAGCTCGACATCGACGGCTCCGGCGTGATGGGCTATATCGAGATCCCGACGATCAAGGTCTCGCTTCCCATCTACCACGGCACGAGCGACGACGTGCTTCAGGTCGCTGTGGGACACCTGGAGTGGAGCTCGCTTCCCGTCGGCGGCGAGAGCACCCACTGCGTCCTCTCCGGCCACCGGGGTCTTCCCAGCGCCAAGCTCTTTACGAATTTAGACCAGCTCGCCGAGGGCGATTTGTTCGTCATCCGCACGCTCGACGAGGTGCTCACCTACGAGGTCGACCGCATTCTCATTGTCCTGCCCAGCGAGCTTCAGGCCTTGGCTGCGGAGGAGGGAAAGGACCTGTGTACGCTCGTCACCTGCACGCCCTACGGCGTCAATTCCCACCGCATGCTCGTGCGCGGCCACCGCGTCGATAATCAGTCTGAGGCCGTGCGCCTGACTGCCGACGCCATCCGCGTCGACCCCCTGCTCGTCGCCCCCATCGCCGCGATCCCGCTGCTGCTGGCGCTTCTTCTGCTGCTTGCCGCCGCGCCCAAGAAAAAGAGCCGGGACGATACGTAAACGAACGACCTTCTTCGTAGGGGGTGATGCCCACATCGCCCCGGCAATACGAACCGTTTTTACGAAAATCCAATGCGAATTCGTAACTTCCCTTGGGTCGATGTGCTCAATCGACCCCTACGCACAGACGGGAAGATTTTGAAAAATCCGTAGGGGCGGACGCCTCTGTCCGCCCGCAAAATCATCCGATTATACAGTAATTTCCGGCGAATTCGTAACTTCTCATAGGCGGACAGGGTCGTCCGCCCCTACAAACCTTTATGACATATTTCCAAACCTTATTGGAGGAACCACCATGCGAAACTGGACAAGACGCGTCTGCGCTTCGGCTCTTTGCATTCTTTGCCTGCTTGCGCTGTTTCCCGTGCGGGCGGCTGCTGCGGGCGCGATCGATACGAGCCGCAACGTGCGCCTCACGATCGAGTACCGCCACGACGGAAAGCCCGTTGCGTCCGTCCCATTTGGCCTCTACTATGTCGCAAGCGTCGACGCGTACGCAAATTTTACCCTCGCGGGAGATTTTGCCGCCTACCCCGTGACGCTTGAGAACCTCACCGCCGCCGAATGGACGGCGCTGGCCGAGACGCTCGCCGCCTACGCAGCCAGAGATGAACTTGCGCCGCTTGATTCCGGAAAAACGGACGCGCAGGGCACGCTGACCTTCCCGAATACGGTGGATCGTCTCTCGCCGGGTCTGTATCTGGCCGTCGGAAAAAAGCACACAGCGGGCGGATACACGTACACGACCGAGCCGTTCCTTGTCTCGCTTCCAAATTTAGAGAACGACGCGTGGGTCTACGACGTGACGGCCAGCCCCAAGCATACGCGGACGGAAAATCCCCCCTCCCCTTCCGAGGATACCGTCGACCGCCGGGTCATCAAGCTCTGGCAGGACGATGTGCAGGAGCTGCGGCCAAGCGAGGTCGTCATCGAGCTCCTGAAAGACGGCAAGCTCTATGATACCGTGACGCTGAACGAAAAGAACAACTGGCGCCATACGTGGCGCGATCTTCCCGAATATAACGCCGACGGCTCGAAGATCGCGTGGCGCGTCACGGAGCGCGTCCCCAAAAATTATACCGTCCGCATCACGCGCGACGGCGTGACCTTCCTCGTGACCAACACCTATCGCCCGGAAAATCCGGATGGCGACACCGTAACGCGCACCGTGCTCAAGCGCTGGAACGACGCAGGCTACGAGCAAAAGCGCCCGGATTCGGTCTCCGTCACGCTTTTAAAAGACGGCGCGGTCTATGACACGAAGACGCTCACCCGCGCGGATGGCTGGCAGCGCACGTGGAGCGATCTTCCCCGGTACAATCCGGACGGTTCGGAAATCGTCTGGGCGGTAACAGAACGCCCCGTTCCGGGCTATACGGCGAGCGTGCAGCAGTCGGGGAGTACCCTCATCCTAACGAATACGCTCGACCGGCAGAAGCTGCCGCAGACAGGTTTACTGTGGTGGCCGGTTCCGGTGCTCGCGGCGGCGGGGCTGCTGTTTCTGATTTTCGGCGCGCTTTCGAAGAGGAAAAACGGCCATGAGTAAGCGAGGAAAGCTTTGCACTGCACTGGGCCTGCTGCTGCTTCTCGCGGCGCTTCTTCTCACGGCCTATAACCTCTGGCGCGACGCAATGGCGAGCACATCTGTTGATTTCGTCTTGGAACATCTGACCCCCGCGCTCTCGTCCCGGCAAGCAGCGCTTCCGGCGCTCCCCTCCGGCGAAGATTTGGAAGAAGCGTTCATCCCGGATTATGTTTTGAACCCGGAGATGGCCATGCCGGAGGAAAACATTGATGGAAGAAGCTATATCGGCGTTCTGGACATTCCCGCGCTGGAGCTGTCGCTTCCCATCATCAGCGAATGGAGCTATGACGCGCTGCAAATCGCTCCCTGCCGGTATTCCGGCTCCGCGTATCTCGATAACCTCGTCATCGCGGGACACAATTACCGCAGCCATTTTGCATCCCTTCCCCAGCTCCAGCCGGGCGACACGGTCACGTTCACGGACATGGACGGCAACGTGTTTTCCTACGCGGTCTCGTCCCTCGAGACGCTTTCTCCCTACGCGATTTCCGATATGACAAGCGGAGACTGGGACCTGACGCTTTTCACCTGCACCGTCGGCGGGCAGTCAAGGCTCGCGATCCGATGTGACCAAGCCGAATAACGCACAAGCGGCAGACCCGGGTGGGTCTGCCGCTTTTCTGTATCGATTGATTACTTGCGCAGCTTTTCGAGCATGCCCTTGCGTCTGAGCGCCGGGGCAATGGCCGCATAGAGAATCGGCGCGACGATCATGGCGAAGACAGCGTTAATGAGGGAAGCCGGAAGCTTGCCGCCCATCGTAACGACGACCGCGTCGAGGGGATACCCATGGACAAAGCGCTGGAAGATATACGTTTTGAGCATATAGAGCGCGACGTAGCTGAGCGCGCCGACGACGCTTCCCACAACGAGCCTTGCGTGCTTGCCCTTGCCCTCTTCCTTGCCGCCGAAGGCGATCCAGGCGCAGATCGCAGCCATCAGGAATTTGGACACAAACGTAACGAGGCAATTGATAAAATCGTACCCGCCAAACAGCGCGTCATAGAGCATCGAGCCGAGACCTGCCGCAAGACCGCCCAGCATCGGGCCAAAGAGCATGCCGGAGAGCAGGCACATGGCGTTTGCGAAGTGCACCTTCGAGCCCAGAAGCGGGAAGCGGAAGAACGTCACGACGCAGACGAGCGCCGCCATGACTGCGACAAATACGATCTGATAGGTTGAAAACTTTCTCTCTTTCATGTTAGGAACTCCTCCGTTGACTTTTTCTTTGCGTTCAGCTATTATAGCATAGACTGGCATTTTAGAAATTGCCAAAATAATTCTGGTTTACAAGGCCAGATCGGAGGCCGCCATGATTCGAACCTATGAGCTTTCCCCGCGCAGCAAGACCCCGCTCTACGCCCAGCTCTATGAAGCCATTCGCGCAGACATTTTATCCGGCCTGCTCCCCGGCGGGGAGAAGCTTCCCTCGAAGCGGGCGCTGGCCGAGCACCTGAGCCTCAGCAAGATCACCGTCGAGACGGCCTACGCGCAGCTGTTGGACGAGGGGTATCTCACGTCGCGCGAGCGCTCGGGCTATTTTGTGGCACATATGCCGCTTCTGGCGCAGCCGCCTGTCCGTCCCGCGCGCCTGCCGGAAAAGGCGCAGGAGCCGGAAATCGCGCAGAGTGCCGCAGCAGAGCTGTTTCCGTTTTCCGTGTGGGCAAAGCTGATGCGAAGCGTCATTCTGGATGAGGGTCAGTATCTCCTCCAGCCGGTCCCAAACGGCGGGCTTTCTCCCCTGCGGCAGGCGATTGCGGGGGAGCTTGCGCGGCAGCGGGGGCTTGTCGTGCAGCCGGAGCAGATCGTCATCGGCGCAGGCACGGAGTATTTTTACGCGCTTCTCGTGCAGTTTCTAGGCAGGAACCGACGCTTTGCGATCGAGGACCCGTGCCACCGGACGCTCGCGCAGGTCTACCGGAAAAGCGGCGCGGAGGTTGTGCCGGTGTCGATGGACGAAAGCGGCGTGCGCGTGGAAGAATTAGAGGAAAGCGGCGCGCAGATCGTCCACCTCTCGCCCTCTCACCAATACCCGACGGGAACCGTCATGCCGATCACGCGGCGGCAGGAGCTTCTCGCGTGGATGGAGCGCGCAGATGGCCGGTTCCTGATCGAAGACGACTATGACTCGGAGTTCCGCTTCTCAGGGCGGCCGGTTCCGACGCTCCAGAGCCTTGACACAAGAGGACAGGTCATCTATCTCAACACGTTTTCCAAAACCATCGCGCCCGCGCTTCGCATCAGCTATATGATCCTGCCGCAGGCGCTGCTTCCCATCTGGCAGGAGACGATGGGCTTTTACAGCTGCGCCGTGCCGTCTTTCGAGCAGCTGACGCTGACAAGATTTTTAGACGGCGGCTACTTTGAGCGGCATGTCTCGCGGATGAGAAAGCACTATAAGGCGCGGCTTCAGGCGCTGCTGGACATTCTCTCGCAGCCGGAGCTGGCCGGACTCTGCGAGGCAAAGCAGGCCGTCGCGGGGCTTCATTTTCTGCTGGCCTTCCACACGAAAGAGCGCGGGGCGTTTCTTTCGGCAAAGCTCCAAGCGGCCGGACTGCCTGCGCCGCTTCTGTCAGAGTTTTACCTGCGCGAGGCTCCAATGAACGCCGGACGCTGCGCTGTCGTGCAATACGCAGGACTCGATCCCGACGCGTTCGCGCAGAGCATGCAAAACCTCGCAAAGAACGTAACGCCGGAAATCGCCGACTGATTTTTCAGGCTTACCTACGGGATACACGAAAATCCCTCAAACATGCGTAGGGGGCGATGCCCACATCGCCCCACTGGGCACCAACGAATTCGCCGGAGCTTTTCGAAAAAACAGGTGCATTCTGCCGGGTCGATGTAGGCATCGACCCCTACGAACCTCCCGGAAAACTTCAAAAGAACCGTAGGGGCGGACGCGGCTTTCCGTCCTTTGGAAGTTACGAATTCTCCGTAGATTTTCGAAAAAACCGGATTTTCCGCGGGCGGACAGAGGCGTCCGCCCCTACGAACTTTTTTGATACATTGTGCAAAAATGCAAGCGCCCGCTCTGCGATCCTTCTCGCAAGGCGGGTACTTTTTTGCGCTCGACAGCCAGTCCCCCGAACAGGAGGCAGGAAAAAATTTCAGAATTTGCTTGACAGATGGCGCGCGCCGTGCTATAACTATACCAACCTACCAAGTAGGTGGTATAAATAACAGAGGGCCGGGATGCTTATGGCAAAGCTTCTTTCTCCTGCCGCCCAGCACGCGCGATGTCGCCGCTGGCTGGAAACGATGATTCCGCTAAAAACAATCTGAATTTTGAATATTTGTCTTAAAGGAGATTTTTGATATGTCGAACATCTATACTTCCGCCGATCAGCTCATTGGCAACACCCCTCTGCTGGAGCTCACACATCTGGAAGAGGCCTATGGTCTCAAGGCCGCCATTCTCGCCAAGCTTGAATACCTCAATCCCGCGGGCTCGGTCAAAGACCGCATTGCCAAGGCGATGATCGACGACGCAGAGCAGAAGGGCCTTCTGAAGAAGGGCTCGGTCATCATTGAGCCGACCTCCGGCAACACGGGCATCGGTCTTGCCTCCGTCGCTGCCGCGCGCGGATACCGCATTATTATCGTCATGCCCGAGACCATGTCCGTCGAGCGCTGCCAGCTGATGAAGGCCTACGGCGCGGAGCTGGTGCTCACCGAGGGCGCAAAGGGCATGAAGGGCGCGATCGCGAAGGCAGACGAGCTTGCAAAGGAAATTACGAACAGCTTTGTCCCCGGCCAGTTTGTGAACCCCGCGAACCCCAAGGCGCATTTTGAGACGACTGGCCCCGAGATCTGGGCCGACACTGACGGCAAGGTCGATATTTTCGTCGCAGGCGTCGGCACCGGCGGCACCATCACCGGTACGGGCAAGTTCCTGAAATCAAAGAACCCGAACGTGAAGGTTGTGGCCGTGGAGCCCAAGACCTCGGCGGTCCTGTCCACCGGCGTTGCAGGTCCTCACAAAATTCAGGGCATCGGCGCGGGCTTCGTCCCGGAGGTTCTCGACACGAAGGTCTACGACGAGATCATCGCCGTCGACAACGACGACGCATTCAAGACCGGCAAGGAGTTCGGCCGCCGCGAGGGCGTTCTCGTCGGCATTTCCTCCGGCGCTGCCATCTGGGCTGCCATCGAGCTTGCCAAGCGCCCGGAGAATGAGGGCAAAACCATCGTCGTTCTCCTGCCCGACACCGGCGACCGCTATCTCTCGACCCCCCTGTTCGCCGACTGAGCCGCAAAGCTTCCTTCCAAAGCAAGCAAATTCATCCTCCTAAATAGAAAATCGCGCCGCAGTCCTTTCCCAGGCTGCGGCGCGATGGCTGTTATTGGGGGTTTTCCGGGGTGTCCTGCTCGGTCAGTTCGCTTGTCAGAAGGCTCTTTTGCAGACTTGCCGCCTGCTCCAGATGCGCAAACGGGACAAAAAGCTCCAGCTCCGCGTGCGTCTGACCAAACGCCACAGAATACAGAACGCTTCTGGCCTGCCGGGTGAGGCACGGGATCTGCGCGTCCGTCAAAAGCTCCTGCATTGCCTCACCCCACGGGGAGACCATCGTCGCAAGATAGCAGTAGTCGCTGTTTTCCGGCGCGCGCAGGTGCGCTTTGCCGCAATATGGGCACACTGGCCCTTCGCAGACGAGATGGCAGTTGTCGCAATAATACATCAAAGCGCCTCCTTTTGTAATGCCTGCTTTCTCCCGGTTACTTCTGGGCGTTCAGCTCGCTTTTTTCCTGCTTCGTGCGAAAGAAGACTTCCATCACAGGAATGAACAGCGTGCAGATCAGGCCTGCCGTAAAGCCGCCGTTATACAGCAGGAACCCGCCGTGGGTGAACGGTACGCTTGTGACAAGGCCGTAGTGGAGCATGGCAAACACGATCCCGGCAAGCCAGCCGTAATTTCCCGCGACCGGGCTCAGGCCGTTTGCAAAGCACAGACCGATGACAATCGCCTGCGCGTTGATGGCAGTTGTAAAATCGGTGCCAAGCGCCGCGCAGAGCGCCTTCGTCAAAAACGACGCCGCGACATAGCCCACCATGATCGGCCAGACATTCGCCGGATGGCTTCCCTTGAAGCAGCAGCAGACCATGCACAGCACGCACCCAAGCGTCGCCGCGTTCCATTTTGCGCCGATCAGATTATAGTACAGCACAATGAAAAGTCCGTAGACGGCAAAGTTCAGAATCGCCGTGCCCGCGCCGTATTTCGCGCCGTAATCCGCGCCAACGCCCGTATCCTTCAAAAGCGCGCCGTACTGCTTGAAGCTGCCGCCGAGCAGCAGTCCCAGCACCAGCGCCAGCGCGAAGGCCGCAAAGCAGAACAGGTTCGCGACCGTCCAGTTCCCGTCGCCCGCGCCGACACCTGCGCCGTCCGGAAGCGTTCCGCCCAGCACCCGATAGAGCACCGCGCGCAGGAAAAAAGCCAGAAGTCCCATCGGAACCGCAGCAGAATAGAGGTCATACCCCTTGTGCACCTTCGGGCTGTGCGTCAGCCCTGCCGGCAGAACAAGTCCAATGACAAAGCAGACCGTGAGCGTCAAAGCCGCGCCGAAAAACGTCACGCCATGCGCCTCCGCGCTCGGATAGCGGACGAGAAGGTCGGTCATCAGGGGCGCAATGCCGGTCGAAAACAGGAAAACGTTTCCCTGCGTGCAGGGGTTCACCTTCCGCACAAGACATGCCAGCAGCACGCCCGCGAAGCAGAACCAGATATTGAGCACCGTAATGCCCCAGAAGCAGAAGCCCGCCGTCAGGAAAAACGCCAGCACCGAAACGCCGTCCGGCTTGCTGCCGGGAAGCGAGTAGATGGCTGCACAGATGGCGCAGATCACCGCCGCGTTCAGGAACGTACCGGCAAAGCCGCCGCCCGACGCGTCAAAATAGCTGTTGGCCGACTGATACGGCAGCGTGCAAAGCCGCAGCATTCCCTCGACCATCTGCCCATGGTCCGGCATGAGCACTGCCGCAATCAGGCACAGTGCGGCAAACAGCCAGAACCAGAGGCGGATCGCCTGCTCCGGCAGCTTAAACTTTTCTTTCATGCAATCATTCCCTCTCTTTGAGAAATACTGCCGCCGGAAAAGACGTCCGGCGGCAGAGACGCTATCTTGATCTTACAGCGTACGCTCGGCAGCTTCGACCACATGGCCGATCAGAACGGACGTTGTGACGGAGCCCACGCCGCCGGGAACCGGGGTGATCGCGCCGACGATCGGTTCGACCTCGGAGAAGACTGCGTCGCCCGCAATGGCGCCCTTTCCGCCCTTGGCATTGACCTTCTCAGGATCCCAGTTGATGGAGACGTCGATGACGATCTGGCCTTCGGAGACATAGTCCTTTGTGAGGCTGTTCAGAACGCCGGCAGCGGAGACGAGAATGTCTGCCTTGCGCGCGATACCGGCCACGTCAACGGTTTTGGTGTGGCAGACGGTGACAGTCGCGTTCTTGGCCATGAGCATCATCGCGGCGGGCTTGCCGACGACGAGAGAGCGGCCGATGACGACGGCATTCTTGCCCTTGCAGTCGATGCCGTAGTAATCGAGAATTTCCATGCAGGCCTGCGGCGTGCAGGGGGCAAAGCCGAGTTTCTTGCCGGTGAAGACGCCCGCGTTCGAGAGATCCGTCATGCAGTCGACGTCCTTCGCAGCGGCCAGATGGTTGCAGATCTCGTCCTGGTCGGCCTTGAGGTGCTTGGGAAGTGGACGGAACATCAGGCAGCCATGGATGGATCTATCAGCGTTGATCGCTTCGATCTGCGCAATCAGGTCTTCCTTCGAAACGTCCTCGGGCAGAACGAACTTCTGGACCTCCACGCCGATGAGCTCAGCTCTGGCGGTTGCGCCCTTTTCATAGGACAGGTCGGAGGGGTTCTCGCCGCAGCGGACGATGGCCAGCTTCGGGGAAACGCCCTTTTCCTTCAGCGCCGCGACGCGCGCCTGAAGCTTTTCGTTCATCGCAGCGGTAACTTCTTTGCCAAGCAGTAATTTTGCCATTGTTTCGTTCTTCCTTCCTTATTTAAAGAATCCGGCCTTGACGGTCTCAAAAATTTCGTCGGCCAGCTTGCCGTAGGTGTCGAGCATGCCGAGGCACTTCGCGTTCATTTCCTCCGCGACTTCGCGGTTAGCGAGCGTCTTGGTGTTGATGAACACATTTAAGGACGCCGCCTGCAAGGCAGACTTCACGATCACAGCGCCGCAGCCTGCGTCGGAAACCGCGAGACGAGAGCCCTTGTCGGCAAAGATCTTGATTGCGTCTAAAGACTTGCAGCACAGCTCCATGATGTGCATTGGGACCTGGCAGGCTGTGATGGTCGCCTTCTCCATGATCTCCGGGCGGCTGGGATCGTCCTTGGGAATGCCATAGGCCTTCGCCAGGGGCACAAAGCCCTCCGCGTCGGCGGGGACCTGATCGAGAAGCTGGGTCTGAAGGTCGTCGCACTCCTTCATGAGCGCCTTGATCTCCTCTTCGACATCGGCATATTTCTTCTTGCCGATGGTGAGCGAGCCCACCATATTGCCGAGCGCCGTACCGAGCGCAGCGACAAGCGCGGACGCGCCGCCGCCGCCGGGGGCAGGCTCGTTGGAAGCCAGAACCGTGACGAATTCACGGCAGGATTTTGTCGTCATATCCATGGATGTTTCTCCTTATTCGTAAAGAGAGGCGGCGGATATCCGCCGCCTCCCGGTTGGGTTTGCGTATGTAGCTCGGTTCTCTCTTAGAAAAGGCCGGAAACCTTGCCGGTCTCGGTGTCGACGTCGACGCGGCGATAGGCGGGGTTGGCAGCCGTGCCGGGCATCATGGAAATGGTGCCGGCCATCGGGCAGAGGAACTTCGCGCCGCCGTATTCCAGAATGTCGCGGACCTTGAGCTTCCAGCCTTTGGGTTCGCCCTTCTTGGTGGGGTCGTCGGACAGGGACAGGTGGGTCTTGACCATCATCGTGCAGTAATCCTTGTACTTCGGGTCAGACTCGAAGCGCTCAGCCTTCTGGACAGCCAGAGGTGCCCACTCGACGCCGTCTGCGCCGTAGACTTCCTTCGCGATGAGCTCGACGCGCTGACGCAGCGGCATATCGAGTTCATACAGGAACTTGACGTTGACGGGATCCTCGCAAGCCTCAACAACGGTCTTGGCCAGCTCAATCGCGCCTTCGCCGCCGAAGCGCCAGTGGTTGGACTCGGCGCAGCGGACGCCGTGCTCGGCGCAGAGCTTCTTCAGGAGCGCGATCTCCGCGTCGGTATCGGTGTAGAAGCGGTTGATGCAGACGACCGGGTTGATACCGGACTTCTTGATGGTGTTCACATGGTGGAACAGGTTGCAGGTGCCCTTCTCGAGAAGCTCGAGGTTCTCCTCGGTGTACTCCTTGGCAAGGGGTGCGCCCGGGGTGACCTTCGGGCCGCCGCCGTGCATCTTGAGCGCGCGGACGGTCGCAACCAGAACGGAAACGTTCGGGGTCAGGCCGGAAAGACGAGTCTTGACGTTCCAGAATTTCTCAAAGCCGATGTCGGCAGCGAAGCCGGACTCGGTGACATGGTAATCGAAGAGCTTCAGGGCCAGACGGTCAGCGATAACAGAGGACTGGCCGATGGCGATGTTTGCGAACGGGCCTGCATGAACCAGAACCGGCTGATGCTCGACCGTGTAGCACATGGTGGGGTTGATGGTGTTGCGCATCCAGGCGGTCATGGCGCCGGCAACCTCGAGATCCTCGCAGGTGACAGGCTCGCCACTCTTGGAGTAGGCAACAACGATCTTGCCGATACGCTCACGCAGATCCTTCAGGTCGCGGGCGACAGCGAGGATAGCCATCAGCTCGGAGCCGACAGCGATGCCGAACTTGGTCTCCATCAGGAAGCCGTCGAGGCGGCCGCCAAGACCCATGATGACATTGCGAAGGCCCTGCGCGCAGAAGTCGATGACCCAGCCCATTTCAATGCGCTTGGGGTCGATGTCGAGGCGCTTGAGGCCCTTGCTGGCCAGCCACTCGTCGTTGTTGTTGCGCTCGTGCTGCATACGCGCGTTCAGAGCGACCATCGCCAGGTTGTGCGCGTTCATGATATCGTTGATATCGCCGGTCAGGCCGAGGGAGAACTCGGTCATCGGCATCAGAAGTGCGTTGCCGCCGCCGGCAGCAGTGCCCTTGACGTTCATCGTCGGGCCGCCGGAGGGCTGACGAAGCGCGCCGCCGACGTTCAGGCCCAGCTTGCCGAGGCCTTCGATCAGGCCCAGGGAGACGGTGGACTTGCCCTCGCCGAACGGGGTCGGGGTGATGGCGGTAACTTCGATGAACTTGCCGTCGGGCTTATCCTTCAGACGGTTCATGACCTTGATAAAGTCGATCTTCGGGGTCTTGCCGTAGGGAATGATCTCTTCGGGCAGCAGGCCGAGCTTCTCGCGGAAGTAATCCACAGAGGGCAGATTCTTTTCTGCTTCTTCAGCGATCTGCCAGTCCTTGTACATGGTCGGGTCCAGCGTGACTCGACCGGTCTGGGGGTCAACGTACTTGCCATCCTTAAATTCGATTGCCATGGATATTTCCTCCTTGTTCTTCCGGGGCCTTCACTCCCCCCCGGGAAAGAATTGCTTCAGCGCCGTGCATCCCTTCTTCCGCAGCCAACAGCGCCGTGCGGAATCGATACTTTTTTATCGGTTCGTTCTTAGAATAACACTATCTATTTTGGAAGTCAATACCTAAAAAACGTTTTGTAGCTTTGCACGGAAACGGCCGCTTTTCTTTGTGCGATATGTCACATATGATATAAAGCACCTGAGGGCCGATATGGCTCTCAGGTGCTTTTATACAAATTACATTCCTGGTTGCGTGGAAATATTGTCTGAATTGACAGGAGATATTTCACGCATAGGATATCCTAATTTTAGGAGATCCAGAAGATCCTCGCTGCCGGAATCAGTCCTTCGAGGCGGGCGCATCGACCACCGTCACACGCGCGTTCGCCCGGACAAATGCGATGGCCTTCTGCATGCGGATGTTATCGCGAACGCTTCCTTCAAACTGCGCGTTAATGTGCGGCCGCAGCTGCTCCATCGTCATACGGTTCTGGCGGCAGATGGCGGCAAGCTCGTTTGCGTAGTCCTCATCGGTCGCAGCAATGCCCTCGAGCAGGGCGATGCGGTCGGCGGCCTTCTGGATGCGGAGGCTGTTGATTGCTTCCGGCTTTGCGTCCTCGCGGAGCTTCTGCTCGGTTTGGCCGGTAAATTGCAGATAGGCGTCTAACGTCAGCCCCTTCTGCGCCAGCTGTGCCTTGAGTAACTCCACCTGCGCGTCGATGCCGGCTTCCAGCTCCTTGTCTGTCGGCGTATAGTCGAGCGTCGCGGCGGCCTGCCGCATGAGGCTGTCCTGCACCTCCATCTCGGCACGGTCATCATAGTACGCCTGTAAGCTCTGACGAAGCTTTTCCTTCATCTCCGCGAGCGTTTCGCACCCGCCGACCTCCTTGGCGAACACGTCGTCAAGCTCATACGGCGCTTTTTCCCGGATCTCCAGAACATGGCACTTGAACTCAGCGGGCTTTCCGGCAAGCTCGGTCGCGCGGTAGTCCTCCGGGAACGTCACGGTGACGAGCACGTCCGCACCTTTTTCCGCGCCCACGAGCTGCGTCTCAAAGCCGGGGATGAACATGCCGCTGCCAAGGGTCAGGACCTGCTCCTTGGCCGTGCCTCCCTCAAACTGTTTGCCGTCCACGAAGCCCGCGTAATCGAGCACGACCTCGTCTCCGAGCTTGGCCGCCCGATCGGTGACCGGAACGGCGCGCGGGGTCTGCTGCTGGAGCCTTACCAGCTGCCGCTCGAGCTCGTGATCTGTCACGGTCAGCTTTTCAAAATTTGCGCTCAGGCCCTTATATACAAAGCTCATTTTCAATACCTCAGAAATAGTTTTTGATGCTGGAAATCAGGATATCGCCCGCGACCACGCGATCTTCGGCGGAAAATCCGGTCTCAAAGTTATCGGAATACAGCACCTGGCTGCTGGGCGGGAACTCGTCGTCCCCGGCGTAGACCATGATCTGCATCCGGTAGCCCGGCAGGAGCTCAAACTCATACCCCGCATCCCCGTGCTCGACTCGCGCGCCGCCCATCTCCTCGCAGGCCGCGGCAAACTTTCCGACGCGTGTGCCAAACGTAAACGCGGCTCTTGTCAGAACGCGCCCGGTATAGGGGCTGATGTAGAGCTCGCCCCACGGCATTTCGCGGAAGGTCTTGAAGCTCAGCCACGGACCTGCCTTCTTACCCTCGAGAAGATAGCGAAGTAGGAACGTCTGCGCGGGGATATTCTTGCGCGCAAAGGCTCTGGGATTGTCGGCGGAAATGGTATACTCCGGCCATGTGATGACGTATTCGTCCCCCAGCATCGTCACCGTAAACGCGCCGTTTTCAAACTTCACGCCGCAGCGCTGCGCAGCCTCCTCGGGGTCCAGCTCGCGGAAGCGCGCCTCATAGTGGGCGAACGGGACCTCTTCCTTGTTGTTCTGTACGTCCTTTTTGTTCAGCTCTGCCATACCATCACTCCTGTACGCTCGACGGGAACAGCTCGCGGTTCGTATGCGGCAGGAAGCAGGCCGCGACGAATTCGTCCATGTACCGCGGGTTCGTCGAAAGCTCCATATAGGTCATGTTGGACGCGATTTCGTCCACCTTCTGGTTCGCGTTTTCCGAGCGCACCATCGCGTACGCACCGGCAAGCGACGTGTTGCCGAGATACGTAAAGAGCTCGCGGTCAATGTCCGGCAGCATGCCGATGCGCACGGCGTTTTCCATGTTAATACCCGAGCCGATGCCGCCCGCAACATAGACGTGCTCGAGAACCGAAACGTCCATATCAAGACTAGACAGCATGATGTTGATGGCCGAGAAGATGGCGCCCTTTGCGCGGATGAACGAGTCGATGTCGACCTCGGTGATCGAAATTTCGCGGCCGGTCTCGCTCTCATCGGGTCTCGCCAAAATATAGCGGCCCATGCCGTGCTCGTCGTGGGCGACTCTGCCGCCCTCGCGGACGAACTTGCCCTTGGACGAGATGATCGAGGTACGGTAGAGCTCGGCGATCACGTCGATGATACCCGAGCCGCAGATGCCGACGGGCTTCTGGCCCGCATCGCCGACGATCGTGAGCGTGGGCTCCATGGTATCTTTGTCAATGGACACGGCCTCGACCGCGCCGTCCGTTGCGCGCATGCCGCAGGAAATGTCGCCGCCCTCAAACGCAGGACCCGCCGAGCACGCGCAGGACATCATAAAGTCGCGGTTACCGAAGACAAGCTCGCCGTTTGTGCCGAGGTCAATGAAGAGTGAGAATTCGTCCTTGTTCCAAATTAAGCTTGCGAATGTGCCCGCAGTGATATCGCCGCCAACGTACGAGCCGATGTTCGGCGCAACGAGAACCTCCGCGTCGGGATTCGCGACGAAGCCGAGGTCTTTTGCGACCATGCCGCGCCACTGGAAGAACGTCGGGATATAGGGCTCCATGCGCACAGGGTCCGCGTCCACACCGAGCAGCAGATGGTTCATCGTCGTGTTGGACGCGACCGCCGCCCGTAAAATGCGGTCTGCCGTAATACCCGCAGATTTGCACATGACAGCCGTCAGGGGTACCAGCGTCTCTTTCAGGATCGCATCCTGTAAGCGCTTCACACCGCCGGGCTTCGACTGTTCGATGATGCGGTTAATCACGTCCGCGCCGTAGCGGATCTGGCCGTTGCCGGAAGAAGCCTTCGCGACGACCTCGCCGGTCTCGAGATTGAGAAGCACGCCCGTAACCGTCGTCGTGCCGATATCAATCGCACAGCCGATCATGGGGGCATCGAGTTTTCCGGTCACATCCATGACAGTCAGAACGCCCATGTCGAGCGTGCCTGCAATCTGCACCTTGAAATTCGCATCGCGGAGCGTCTTGGCAAGCTTCTTGACCGTATGATAGGTGAGCTTGACCTCCGTGCAGCCGTCAAACGCGTCCTGCGCGGCAAGCGCCAGCCGCTCGGTGTCCGGCATGGTATCGTCCAGCGTGGGCTCAGAGAGCTCAAGAACCGTGGAAACGAAATCGCAGCTGATTTCCACGCCCGCCTCGCGGATGTCCTCCTGAAGCTTATTGAACGTCGCAACCTCTTCGCCAGTAGAAAGGTCGGCGGTCTTCATGCGGCTCTGGTAGGCAGACGCAATGTCCGGCACCTGCACGACCACATCGGACGCGGGCTTGCTCGCGCAGCTCAAACGCCAACCGGCCGCGTAGTCCTCCTCGGAAATATGGTGCGTGGGCGTAGAGTCGACCGTACCCTCTAAAATCTTGACCCGGCACTTGCCGCACGAGCCGTTGCCGTTACATGGCGCGTCGATGGCGACGTTGGCCGCCTTCGCAACGTCCAGCAGCGAGGTATTGGGGGCAGCGTCGACAATGACGGGCTTGCCGCCGTTTTCAAACTGGAAGGTAATCTGATACATCGGACAGGTTCTCCTTTCGGTATGGGTTCATTTTCAAGTCCATACGTCTGCAAACGCAGCCGCGTGCACACGTATAATCTCAATCTCGCGGACATTTTGTCATATATGTCCGCGATCAGAAAACACTTTACAAAAAAAGGGGAGGACAAGCGCCCTCCCCCTACAATTTACAGCGAATCTCCCGCGCGTCATGACGCAAGGCAGGTTGGGAACGCCCGCCCATCGCGCGCCGCGCACGCAGCTTACGCTTATTATATTACATCAGCGGCTCCATTGCAAGCACCGGATGATTCTTTTCCTGCAGGAATGTCAGCAGGGCGTCGCAATCGGTGCAGATCGTCTCGTCGGCGATCATATCGGTGAAGTTGTCGATGCCATAGAGCTCCTTGGCGGTCTTGTTGAGCTTCTCGCCCACGTCGTCCTTGAGTTCCTTCGGCATCCAGACGATACGCTCAATACCGCCCTCAGCGTGGATGAACTTCTTGGACGAGATGAAGTGACGGCCATGGCCCATGTAGCCCGGGGTCTGAACGCCGCCGCCGGTGCAGGAGGCCAGCTCGCCGAAGGTCATACCGGCCGGGGTCATGCCCGCGTACTCACGGTTGACAACGATAAAGCCGTTGGACATCGGTTCAATGCCGGAGATGCACTCGAAGCAGCCGCAGGAGGTCATCGGGTCTTCCATGATGGAGTACAGCGTGACTTCTTCGACCGCGCCGTGCGTCGCGTCCTTGATCGCATCGTTGACGGTCGTATAGCGGCCGGTGCGCTCGTCGAGGCAGCCTTCTTTCATAATGGGCTGGGACGGGCCGTTCGGGTTGAGCTCATACGTCGCTTTCGCATCGAGCCACGACACTGCGCCGCAAAGGCCCAGACGCTCGGGGGTCACGACGCAGCAGTGCGCCGGGGCGAACGACTGGCAGAGGATGCAGGTGAAGAAGCGGTCGACGGACTCGTCGGTCATGGATGCCAGACGGTCGTCGCGCATGTTGTAGCGCGGCATGGCCACGTCGTTGAGGAACGCGGTCGCCTTCGCGGGGTCGGTGATCAGGTGTACCTCGCACTTGTCGACGACAGCTTCGAATTCGTCCGTGATCATGTGGTACAGGACTTCGGCGAAGTGCGTCAGGCGCAGGCCCTTCTCATACGCTTCCTTGGAAATACGGATGCGGAACTGGTTTCTCTGGCCAGTGTGCATCACGCCTTCCATGTAGTTGAACCAGGCGTGGATCTTGCGCTCGATGACGGACTCGAAGTCGGGCTGCATTTTCTTGCCTGCGACATAGATACAGGTAGCAAGCGCGTACTCGAGCTCGCCCGAGTCGATGTCGGGGCCGTCGATGACGATCTTGTGGTCCTCGACCTCGTCCATACCCTTCGCAAGCACGAGCTCACAGGTGGTATTCTTGGCAGACCAGAACTCGACCTGCATGTCGGCCTTGCGGATGATCTCGCCCTCGAAGGCCGCTGCGAACGCAACCGGAATCGGAAGCTCCTTGGACTTGATCTTAATGCCGCGCAGCTCGAGGGACTTCTTAACGGTCTCGTTGTGGTCCAGACAGCTCTCCAGCGCGCCCGGAACCTGATTTTCGCCGAGGTCAATGTCGACCACGACCGGGAAACCCAGCGCAATCGCGCCAGCGCCCGCGGAGACGACGACATTGTCGATCGCGCCAAAGGTGTTGACAAACGCGGGAACGCGCTCTTTCGTATAGGCAAGAAGGCCCGCCAAATCGCCCGGCTGCACATTGCCGAAGATCAGGGCCGCGCGGATGGCGACGGTCACAACGTGGATGACAGCCGTCACGTCATGGCCAAGCGGAATGACACGGAGCTCAAGGCCCATCTTCACACCAGCGTCTGCGCACTGCTCGATCACATCGCCGATCAGGAAGGTCATAATGCCCTTCGACTGGTAGTCCTTGACGACCTTCGCCGCGTCTTCGCCGTTTTCGGCCTTGCCGAGCACGACGGCCACACCGGGGATATCGCCCGTAACCAGCGGCACGCCGAGCGAGCGGATGATGGGATCGGGCACGAAGCCGATGCCGGGCACTCTCGCGGTCTCATAGCTCTCCTTGGGCTCGACAAACTTGAGGCCCTCGAGGATCTCCGCGCCGACCGCTGTGGCAAGACCTGCATTGAGCGCCTGCCCGAGGTCTTCCTGATTGGTGATCAGGCTCTTGAGCACGCCCACACAGGCAGGAAGATCGCCGAGCGTTTTCACTTTCACGCCGGTTGCCGCATAGATCGTGGGGAAGAAATAAGCAGTATCGGGGAACGCGAGTTCCTTGTCTGCGCCATATTTGGCAATTGCATCGTTGACCGCGCCTTCGGTCAGACCGGCGACGGCATTCGAGCCGCCATAAATCAGATCAGTTAATACGCTCATAAATACCCTCCTGAAATATTGAATTGCTTATGTGTGTCCCAAAGTGCCTTTCTGCGGCAAACGCCGCCATTTTGCGTTCCGGGACAAAATGGCACAGTTCCCTGCCGAAAATCCGGCAGGGAACCGCGTATAAACATGGGAAATCAGACGTCCAGATAGGAGTCGGAGTACAGCTCGTTGTTCTTGAAGATGTCGCAGGACTTGATGGTCTCCATCAGGCGCAGGTCATTGGGGTTGACGATGGCGGAGGTCAGGCCCTGCATCATCGCCATGGCAACCAGCGCGGAGTCCATGATCGGGCGAACGTTCTTCGGCGCGCCGTTGGAGTTGTTGGACAGACCGCCCGTGGACTTCAGGCCTTCGTCGGCGAACAGCTTGATGGCGTTCAGAACGTCCATCTGCTTGTCCTGCATGCCCTTGACGACGAGGAACAGCGGGTCGAACCAGAGGTCGGTCGCTTCCATGCCAAGAGACAGGCCGCGCTCGAGCATATGATGGCAGTGCATCATGCGCTCTTCGTTGTCCTTTGCGATGCCGTCGGCGGAGCAGAGCGCCACGCAGATCGCGTCGTTGGCAGCGGCGAGGTCGATGTAGGAGATACGCGAGCCAGCGTCAGCGGAGTTGACGATGGGCTTGCCGTTCGTGCGGTTGTAGACCTTGATACCGGCTTCGATGGCCTTCTTGTTGGCGGTATCGAGCGCCAGAGGCACGTTGTTGAAGTTCTCCTGCAGCAGCTTGACTGCCCAGGTCATGAGCTCCGGACCGTTGGATTCGGCCGGGCCGATGTTGACGTCGAGGTACGTTGCGCCAGCCTTGATCTGCTGCGCAGCACGCTCGAGGATGGGATCGGGGTTGAACGTCGCCATTGCCTCGCGGATGACCGGGGAGATGCAGTGGATACGCTCGCCGATGGTGACGAACTTCGGGGACTCGGGATCTCTCTGCTTGTAATGTGCGTCGAGGTCGTCGCGGATCTTGATGGCGGGGATGGAGGCAGCGATCTTTTCGAAGTCCAGCGGCGCATCGGCGTCGACAGTCTTCTTGGCCTCGGCCGGCTTCTTGGAAGCGGCGGCAGCCTCTGCGGCAGCCTTGTATTCGCCGTCCTTGAGGTACTTGACGAGCTCAACAGCCTCGCGGGTACCGACGACAACGTTCCACTCCGGCAGCTTGTCCTGAATTTCGCCCTTCATGACGGCAACCTTGCCCGGGATGATGAGGGTGCGGTTGTTGATCTTGTTCGCCAGATCGAACTCGTCGAAGAACTTCTTGACGGAGGTCGAGGAGAACTTACCAGCGGCCCACGCCGTCAGAACGGACATGCCGGATGCGTCGGTGATGAGCAGGTTGATGGGCACCTTGGAGCGCTCGAGCTCGCCGGAGACCAGGAAGTAGGTCAGCGCGAAGTCGACCGTCAGCGCGCAGGGATCGTCGGGCGTTGCGCCGTTGATCGGGTAGATGCCGGGCGCGACCTTCATCGGCTTCTGCGGGTCGGTGAAGATGTTCTGGCGCAGGCCGTAGAGCGGCAGGGCCTCCGCATAGCCGATCTTGTCCATGACAATGATCGAGCCGTATTTCAGAACGAACACGGAGGCGAGCGCTGTCTCGAGATGCTCGTTGTGGTCGCACAGAACGCCGAGATTCACGATCGACGGATAGCCGAACGTGCGGTCGCCGTCCTTGATGGCGGTGCGGCGGACGAGAACGGCGTTTGCAAACGTTTCCTTGATGGTCTCGGCGGTGACGTCGAGGATCAGGTTCTTGTTGCCGGCCTTCTCGAGCTCGGCAACGATATCATGCAGCTCAGAAAGATCCGCGCCGTGTACGCCAAGCACGATGCCTGCCGCGGTGGCGATCTCGTTCATGGCTGCGAAGTTATCCTTGTTGGCGCCGTTGAGGATGGGCTTGTTGTCCTTGATGGCCTCAACCGCTGCCTTGGCGGTGTCGACGTCCTTGGTGTCGATGATGACGGTGCGGTCGCCGATGGCTGCTGCCTTCTTGCAAAGCTCGACAAACTTCGCGCTGTCGCCCGCGTCATGGACGAAGACGCACTCTACCATCTCGCGCTCGCCGATGCGCTCGTAGTCGACCTTCTTGATGCCCTCGATGCGCTCTTCGACTTTCGCGTCGTCCATGCAGGTGCACAGTGTCGCCGCGAAGAGGTTGCGGTTGACAAGGGTCTTCTCATGACGCATCATGACGGTCTCGCCGCCGAGTTTGTGCTCGCCGACCGTGATGGTCTTCATGGGAGGCGCAGTGGCCTCAGACAGAAGGGCGACGGCCTCTGCGGACATATACGGACATTTGGTAATTTCAACGGCACCCTGCGCGACCTTCATGCAGAACGCCATACACGTGGGGCTGCCGCACTCTTTACAGTTCTTCTTGGGAGATAATTTGAAAATGTCAAGACCTTTAACTGCCATAGTAACTCATTCCTCCTCTGCTTAGATCAGCGCGCGGATCATCGCGGCGATCGTCTTGATGGCTTCCGGATGGCGCAGGATGACTGCGTCGGAGCCGCCGGCCAGAACCGCAGCCGCGGTGGTGATTTCCATTTCGATACCGCGCTCTTCCTGGCTGCCCCACTCGGGCATGTCGGCCTCGGACATAACGGCTTCCTTCACGCCCCAGGTATCGGAGGACACAGGGGTCATGATGGGCATCTGGAGCATGGTGTCCGCCTGCTTCAGAGCCGCGTCCTTGATGCGGTCGAGGGTGGATGCGACGTACTCGTAGCCGTAGCCAGCGGCAGCGGAGCCGATGTTCATGACGATGTTCTGCGCATTGACGCCCAGCTGGGTCATGACGGTGTTGAGCTGCTTTGCGAGGTTGATGTCGACGGCGGATTCCGCGCCGACCTTCTGGTTGTAAGCAAGGCCTGCGGATGCACCGACGGTCTTGTAGTTTTCATCGCGGGCGGAGAGAACGAGGATGTTCTTACCGGCCAGAGCTTCTGCGATCTTGTTGAAGAGCTCGGTGTCCTTTTCGATGTTCTTGCAGCCCATGATGACGATCGGCATCGTCACAGCATCGGAAACTGCCTTGGCGAGTGCAACGCACTCTTCGACGGACTTATTCGCGCCGTTGGGATCGGCGCCTTCAAAGTGCAGACACAGGAAATCTGCGCCCTCCATCGTCTCGGCACGCTTGGCCATGTCAACCACGGTCTCGCAGCCGGCGTAGAACGCCTGCTCGCCGGGCATCGTGTACTCGGACATGCCGAAGTCCGTCAGCTCAACGCCGATCTTCGGAGCGTTCTTGATTTCTGCATCGAACGAGTGGAACGGCAGTACGTTCTGACCGCCGATTGCAGTTGCTTTTTCGCCAACGCCCAGCACAACTTCATTGATGTGGGCATTGAAAGCCTGCTTCTTGGGAACGAAAGGCATAATGTTGAATCCCCCTATATCATAATTTTTTGGCCTTACAGATTTAAATCGCGCATGATCTGGTGCAGCGCCTGCTTTACCGGCGTGCTATCCGGCACCTGGGAGCTGGGCTTGCCATCGCAGTCATACTCGTATACCGTCTCGTCCTGCGGAAGAACGCCCACAAGCTCAAGACCGTATTTTTCTATCTCTTCCTGCACGCCGGCGTTGAGTTTTCCATCCGGCGCGCGGTTGATGATCAGCTTCATGGTTCCGGGCTTGAGCTCGAGTTCGCGGATCATCTCCGCAATGCGCCCGACCGCCTGCACGCCCCGGCGCGAGCAGTCCGAAATAAGCAGCATGGTATCCACGTGCGGAAGCGTGCCTCTCGAGATATGCTCGAGCCCCGCCTCGTTGTCGATGACCATGTATTTATAGTTTCCGGCATACTTGTCGATCTGGGTCTTGAGAACGCCGTTGACAAAGCAGTAGCAGCCCTTGCCCTGCGTTCTTCCCATGACGAGCATGTCGAAATCGTCTTCTTCGATGAGTGCGGAATTAAACTTCATCTCCGCGTAATCGGCCTTTGTCATGTTGGCCGGAACCGTGCCCTTCTGCTCGGCTCTTGCCATTTCCTCGCGGATGTCTCCGAGCGTGGTTTCGACCTCCACGCCGAGCACCTCGTTGAGGTTGGAGTTTGCGTCCGCATCCACAACGAGGATGGGACCCTTTTTCTGCTTGCACAGATAATCGATGATCATGCCGCAGGTGGTCGTCTTGCCGACGCCGCCCTTACCGGCGACCGCGATGGTATGTGTTGCCATTGGTACTGCTCCTTTGAAAGCGCCTTACGGCTCCGGCAGACGAATAGCCCGCCGGAGCACGTGGATTCTGGTTTTAAACAAGGTCAATCAGGCCCGCCGCTTTCGCGATATAGGCGACATCGTCGTACTTGTTGAGGGCATACAGATGGATGCCGTCGACGCCGCAGGCGCGGTACTGGTCGATCTGGTTGATGGTGTATTCGATGCCGGCCTTTTTGAAGCTTTCCTTCTTGCCGGCTGCGTCCGCGTCAAACGGCTCTTTGTCGAACGGGTTCGGGAAGATCCAGTTCTTCGAGATGATCTCGCAGAGCGCGCGGTCCATGACGCAGCCGTTGCGCGAGAGTGCCATGTTGATGGTCGCGGCCTGATCAAGGATCGGCATGATGCCCACATCGACGGGCAGCCACACACCGGCAGCCCGGATCGCGTCGAGCCAGCGGCGGAACGCGTCCATATCCCAGCAAAGCTGCGAGATGATAAAGTCCGCACCGTTATCCTGCTTCTGCTTCAAAAATGCAATGTCCGCCTCCAGCGAGCGGCACTGGATGTGTCCCTCGGGAGAGCCAGCAACGGCGATGGTGAACTTGTCTCCAAACTCCTTGCGGACAAACTTCACAAGCTCGGTCGCATAGTGAAGGTCGCCGTTCGTGCCCGTCCAGCCGAAGGGAAGGTCTCCCCGCAGCGCGAGCATGTGGTCGATGCCGTGATCGAGATAGGTCTGAAGCTTTTCCTTGATATCGGCCTTGGTATTGCCGATGCAGGTGAAGTGCGTGACCGGGGTGCATTTGCCGTCTTTTTTGATCTTGTCAAGCACCTCGAGGTTCTTGCCGACGTTCGTGCCGCCCGCGCCGTAGGTGCAGGAGATGTAGTCGGGGTTCAGCGTGTAGAGCTTTTCGAGCACGCCGCCCTCGCCGCACAGCTTTTCCATGCCCACATCGGTCTTTGGCGGGAAGACTTCAAACGAAAAAGCAGCTCTTTCCTCATAAATTTCCGCAACGCTCATAGCTTGCCTCCAAAATGATAAAATTGCGTCTCGTTCGCGGAGCCCTTCCCTCTGCGGATTCGATACAAAAGTATCGTAACACAAAGTTCCGGCAAAGACAAGCCCATTTTTGCAAAAATTGCATAAAAATATGTAGAAAACAGACTAAGGATATATCAAAAATAATCTGGCTTTTTTGTAAAATCCCGGAGGAATTTTTCAGATTTTTGTAAACAGGAATTTCTGCGTTACGCCGCCGCTGGTGACAAAGACGGTCAGATCGCCATTTTCCTTTTTGTCCACGCTCATCTCGACGTCCCGTCCCTTGACAAACCCGCGCAGCCAGCCGACCGGATCGTCCGTCTCGATCTCCTCAAAAAAGATATCGCGCATCTGATTGTTGGCGCACTGGTTCTCGACCTCGCGGACGACCTCATAGCTCTGCATGCCTGCCTCCTGTAGCCGACGCGGGGAGCCGGGCGAAAGTACGCAGCTTCCGGGCGGCTCCCTTTTTGTATTATTTCTGTGTTTTGCGGATAATCGTCGTGTTGCCGACCAGGTCGACCGAGACGATCTCGCCTTCGACCACGACCTGCCGGTCAAGAAGATCGGTCAGATAAACAAGACCGTCTTTGCAGTCGATGCGCTGGACGTTGCTCAGCACAAGGTTTTCAGGCTCTGCCTTATCCGTATAGACCATTGCAAGGCACATATGGAAATCCTCCTCAGCCGTTCATGGACGTGAGCACAGTGGAAAGGCGCAGATTGCCCTTTTCGAAATCGCTCACAGCCAGCATGATCTGCTCATAGGCCGTATGTTCGCCCAACTCCTGAAGCTGCTTTGCAAGCTGCGCGAGCTCGTTTGCATGGGCGGTATTGTGGCCGACCATGTACTTCATCAGCGCCATCAGCTCCTGCTTGGGGTCCGCGCATCCAGAGCAAGCGGCGCAGGCGTGCTCGTCGCAGCCATGGTCATGGGTGTGCGGATGGGTGTGCTCGTGGGTATGCGTGCTCCCGTCAGCATGGGTATGCTCGTGGGTGTGCATGGTTTCATCGTGATGCATAATTCTGTCCCTTTCTGCGGCGGCAGTCCGGCCGCCCGTATAGTTTTTCGTCTACATTATACTCGCAGGCAGGCGTTTTGTAAAGAGTATGAAATCGGGAAAATAATCCCCCGGGTGGGGATGGTTTTGTGAAATTCCCGAAATTTTTCTCTGGTTTTGTATGGAATTGTCTTGGCTGATGTGGTATACTTCCAATCAAAGAAAAAAGGAGTGCCGTTCATTATGGAACACGATCACGATTATCTGCACGAGCACCACATCGCCCATCTGCACAATCCGCAGGACACCCACACCGCCGAACAGGCGCATGAGCACGAACACGCCCACAGCCACACGCACCCGCATGACCATGATCACGCCGAACCCGGCGCGCACGGCCATGTTCACGCGAACACGAAGGCTGTTTTAAACCGCCTTGCCCGCGCCATCGGCCATCTGGAGTCGGTCAAGAAGATGGTGGAGGATGGACGCGACTGTTCGGAGGTTCTGATCCAAATCGCCGCCGTGCGCTCGGCCATCAATAATATCGGCAAGGTGATTTTGCAGGACCATATCCAGCACTGCATCGTCGACGCCGTCGAGCAGGACGACGAGCAGGCCTTGGACAGCCTCTGTCAGGCCATCGATAAGTTCATTAAGTAAAATGCCGCCAATGTCCTTGTCGGGTCCGTAGGGGTCGATGCCCACATCGACCCAAGGGAAGTATCGAATTCGCCGAAGATTTCCGTAAAAACGGGTGCATTTTGCCGGGGCGATGTAGGCATCGCCCCCTACGCATAGCAAGATTAACGTTTCACATGTGGGAACTGCTTCATGCAGCTCCCTTTTTGTGTGCTTTGACAATTGCGCAGCAGGCGCGAATCGTTTATAATGCGCGCAAAGATATTTATTATAGTATAAAGAGGCGAAACGCATGAAAGAGTATCAGTTCGCATACGGACATAGCAGCGTCACGGTGCCGCTGGACGAGGGCTCGGTTCTGGCCGTTCTGCACGGAAACGACGCGCCTGCGATGCAGGATATCCGCGCCGGACTTCTGGAGAGTTTGGCGCACCCGATCGGAAGCAAGCCTTTATGCGAGGAAATCCCGGCGGGAGCGCGCGTTGCGCTCGTGGTGAGCGATCTGTCCCGGTTCTGGATGCGGCAGGACCTTGTGGTTCCGCATCTGGTCGAGTACCTGCATACCGCGTGCGGCGTAGATTACGGCAAGCTCACCATCGTCGTGGCCAACGGCACGCATACGGGCGGCGATGAGCAGGAGCTCCGAACGCTGGTAACAAGCAACGTTTTTGACAAGGTGCGTGTCGAGAACCACGATTGCGAGGCAAAGGACCTTGTCTACCTCGGCACGACCGCGCACGATACGCCCGTCTGGCTCAATAAAACCGTCGCGACGGCCGATTTTGTCGTCTGCCTCGGTGCATGTACGCACCATATCATGGCAGGCTTCGGCGGCGGCCGAAAGAGCATTCTCCCCGGCGTCAGCGGTCTTCAGACCATCCGCCACAACCACGCCTATTCTCTTGACCCCAAGGCGCTGCGCTCGAACCCCAAAATCGGAAACGGCGTTCTGACCGGCAACCCCCTGCACGAGGACATGTGCGAGGCCGCCGCGATGCTGCCGCACCTTTTCATGGTGAACCTCGTCATGAACGCGCAGATGCAGCTGCACGCGATTTTCTCCGGGCATTACCTCAAATCCTGGGAAGCGGGCTGCGCGCTCGTTAATAAAATCTATCAGGTGGATGTACCGGAGCAGGCCGACGTGATTGTCGCCAGCTGCGGCGGCTTCCCAAAGGACATTTCGCTCTATCAGGGCACAAAAACCGTCGATAACGTCGAGTCCGGCTTAAAGCCCGGCGGAACGCTCATTTTGATGCTCGAAGCGCCGGATGGCGGCGGGCCGGAGGAATACTTCGGCTGGTGCCAAAATCTTCTCGACGGCACGATCGAAAAGCGCCTGCGCGAGGCCTTCACTGTTGCGGGCTATATTTTCTTCCAGAACTGCGAGCAGGCGCAGCGGCAGAAAATTCTTCTCTATTCCTCGATTCCGGACGAGCTCGTGCGCCCGATGGGCATGCGGTCGTTCTCTGATATGGGGGCGCTTTTGAAGGAAGCGGACCTCGCCGGAAAATCCATCTATGTCATCCCGAACGGCGCGACCGTCGTTCCCCACATCCGCAAGGAGGCAGTCCTATGAACATGAAACGCTACATTGCAAACCGGTTCCAGCACGCGGGCTCCGGGCTCTCGCTCGACACCGAGGCACTGGCCAAATACAACGATATCATCGATCTTTCCATCGGCGACACCGATTTTACCACTGACGAAGCCATCATTGAAAAGGCATACCTCGACGCGAAGGCGGGCCACACCCACTACGGCGACCCCAAGGGCGACCCGGAGCTCATTTCGGCAGTCTGCGGCGCGTGGCAGGCAGACTTCTCGCAGGTGCTGACGCCCGATCATGTGCTCGTCACAGCCTCGAGCTGCCTCGGCATGGCGCTTGCGATGCTGACCATCTTGAACCCCGGCGATGAAGTCATCGTGTTCTCGCCGTACTTTGCCATGTACCGCAGCCAGATCGAGCTTGCAGGCGGCGTGTGCGTGGACGTGCCGACATATGCGTCCGAGAACTATGCCATCTCGGAGGAACGTCTTCGTGCGGCAATTACGCCCAAAACAAAGGCCATCATCTTCAATAACCCCACGAACCCCACTGGCATGGCCTACGACCGGAGCACGCTCGAGCTACTCGCAAAAATCGCGCAGGAATACGATCTTCTCGTCGCGGCGGACGAAATTTACACCACCTATATTTATGAGGGCGACTACATTCCGCTGCGCACGCTCCCCGGCATGCTGGACCGGACCATCACCCTCAACAGCTTCTCCAAGAACTTCCTCATGACCGGCTGGCGCGTGGGCGTGATCATCGCGGAGCCGACCTTGATCGCCACCATGAACCAGATCAACGGCTCGCTCATCTACTCTGCCCCCTCCATCTCGCAAAGAGCCGCGATCGCGGCGCTGGAGAACCGTGCGCGCATCCGCGAGCGCTACATTGCGGCCTACCGCGATCGCATTTTCTATTCGGCCGACCGGCTGGAGAAAATCCCGTACCTGAGCCTCGTTCGGCCAAAGGGCACGTTCTATCTCTTCCCGGGCGTGGAAAAGACGGGGCTTTCGGCAGGCGAATTTTGCAAAGAGCTGTTAGACCGCGCGCACATCCTCGTCTCCCCGGGCGACGTGTTCGGCCTTGCCGGCAAGCAGCACTTCCGCATTGCATGCACCGTGGATATTGAAAAGCTCCGCGAGGCTTACGACCGCATGGAAGCGCTCCGCTTCTGAGAAAATTCCGCCTGCCGCGGACGTTTTTGTGGAATATGCAAAATCTTTCACAATTATTCATCGATATGCAGTCGATTGTTGTATAACTTTGCGGCTTTACAAATTCTGAATTTTCTGTATAATCATACACATAAATTACATTACATTGCATGTATGACATGCGCAGGAGGGTATTATGAAAAAGAATTCACTGACCAAGCTGATTGCGCTGATGCTCTGCGCAGTGCTGGCGCTCGGCCTGTTTGCAGGCTGCGCCGCCAAGACCGAAGAGCCCGCTCCCGCTGCAACCACGGAAACCGCAGCGACCGAAACGACCGAAACCACCGCCGAAGAGACCGCTCCCGCCGAGGAAGCAACCGAAGAAGCCGCTCCCGCGGAAGAAGCCACCGGCCTTCTCGCTGAGATCAAGGCGAAGGGCAAGCTGGTCGTCGGCACCGAAGCGCAGTACGCACCGTACGAATTCAAGGATCTCGATGCCAACTTCGCAGGCTGCGACATGTGGCTCGCCCAGCAGATCGCGGACGCCATCGGCGTAGAGCTTGAGGTTGTCGATATGGCGTTCGACGGCATCATCCCCGCTGTCAAGTCCGGCCAGGTCGATATCGGCATCGCCGCGTTCACCAAGACCCCCGAGCGCGCCGAAGAGATCGACTTCTCGAACCTCTATGAGACCAGTGCGCAGCTGCTCATCGTCAAGACCGGCGACGCGGACAAGTATTCCACCAAGGAAGCTCTGGCCGGTCAGAAGGTCGGCGCGCAGAAGGGCACCATCCAGTCCCAGCTGGTCCTCTCCGCTCTGCCCGACAGTGAGCTCTTTGAGCTTGAAAAGTACCCGGCTCTTGCGCTCGAGACGCAGAACGGCAACATTGCAGGCTTTGTCGTTGACCAGGCGGTCGGCGAGGCTTTGGTCGCAACCAGCGACGGCAAGCTCGAGGTCTCCAACTTCGAATTCACCGCAGAAGAGGCTTCCTTCGGTAAGGCCGCCGTTCTCGCCAAGGGCACGGAAGACCTGATGGCCGTTGTCAACGAGGTTGTCGACAAGGTCACCGCCGACGGCAGCTACCAGCAGGCTTATGACGAAGCAGTTGCGCTCGCAACCAGCTTGGGTCTGTAATTTCAGCTCTGTCAATTGTCCTAAAATTTCAATCCTGTTTTGTAGACTTTAACCAAGGCTTCGCCGCGCTGGCGGCGAAGCCTTGAAGCCTGTTTTGCGCAGCCACGTAGCGCTGCATATTTTTTAGAAGGAGGCTCCCATGACTTTTTTTGAAACGATAGGAAAAATCATCGAGCGCTATTCCAGCTTTTTCGCGCAGGGCGTTGTCAATACGCTCATCATCGCGGCGTTCTCCGTCCTGCTCGGCACCATTCTCGGCACGCTGATGGCGACCATGCGCATGGGCAAAATTCTGCCGCTCAAGTGGCTGGCGGTCGCGTACATCGAGTTCATCCGCGGCACGCCCCTTATGGTCCAGCTGATGTTCATCTTCTACGGTCTTCCCATGATCGGCGTGAAAATCCCCGATATTTCCTGGATTCCCAACTTCTCGCGCTTTGCCGCCGGCATTGTCGCCATGAGCATGAACAGCTGCGCGTACGTCGCGGAGGTCATCCGTTCGGGCATTCAGGCCGTCGACTACGGCCAGACTGAGGCTGCGCGCAGCGTGGGCTTCTCGTCCGGCGAGGCGATGCGCCTTGTCGTTCTGCCGCAGGCCATCCGCAACATCCTTCCCGCGCTCGGCAACGAATTTGTGACGGTCATCAAGGAATCTTCCATCGTCTCCGTCATCGGCATTGCCGACCTCATGTTCCGCACGAACGACGTCATCGCGCTCAGCTACAAGAGTCTCGAGTGCCTCGCCGTCGCGGCGCTCATCTACTTCGTTCTGACCTTCATCAGCAGCCGCATCGTATCGCTCGCAGAAAGGAAGCTGTCGCATGGAAAATAAACAGACTATGATCGAGGTCCAGGACCTCTGCAAGAACTTCCACAAGCTCGAGGTTTTAAAGCACATCAGCACCACCTTCTATAAAAACGAGGTCGTCTCCATCATCGGCCCCTCCGGCGGCGGCAAGTCGACATTTCTGCGCTGCCTAAATTTGCTTGAAAAGCCGACCTCCGGCAAGATCATCTTCGACGGAACGGACATCTGCGACAAGCGCCAGAACAAGAACATCGACCTGCACCGGCAGAAGATGGGCATGGTGTTCCAGCAGTTCAACCTTTTTAATAACATGGACGTGATGCGGAACCTCACCGTCGCTCCGATGCGCATTAAAAAGATGCCGAAGGACGAGGCCGAGAGCAAGGCCATCGAGCTTCTCAAAAAGGTCGGTCTTGCAGACCGCGTCTCCGCCTACCCCAGCCAGCTCTCCGGCGGCCAGAAGCAGCGGATCGCCATTGT